>Ga0065711_1000701_pt1 | contig 70187 bp, 44 predicted proteins | sample Hoacrofraction12_FD_59098 | JGI IMG/M metagenome (GOLD analysis project Ga0065711, IMG submission 59098) | Hoatzin crop microbial communities from Cojedes, Venezuela - Epithelial fraction 12 v2 (version 2) | ecosystem: Host-associated > Birds > Digestive system > Esophagus > Crop | place... | reverse complement strand
GGGCGCTGTCCACTTCAGCACCCCCCGCCCGCCCCGCCGCGCCGCCCGGGGCCGGGGGGCGAGCAGGGGAGGGCCAGGGGGAGGGCTGCTCTGCCGGGGAGCAGCAGTCCAGGAGGAGGCTGTCCAGCTGAGCGCTGGCATCTGTCTCGTCCCAGAAAAGAAATTCGGGAGTGGAGTCTTCCTGCTCGAAGCTGTAGCAAAATTCCTCCATCCTCTGTACCAGGCTGAAGCAAGCTAATGGAAATATTTACAACTTCAGACTAAAGGGACTATCAGGAACATGAGATTCCAATTTCATTAATACCCCAATCCCAAAAAATACCTGGGGCAGAAAGTCCTGGTGTGGTGTCCTTGAGCAAGACTATCACAAAATCTTCCCCAGTTGCAAATCCAAGTGGGACTCATGATTTAAATACTTCATGGCTCCTCAGTGGGGGAATGATCCTATTCTCTTCCACTCAAAACTAATTAGTACACGTGCTCCTTTTTCTATCAGCTGTTGACTAAAAAACAATATGAATGAATGTAACAAGAGAGAAAGAATTTTCTATTGACTTTCTCCTGGAAAATCCAATGAAGCAGCTACTGGATCCTTCCACAACTTCAGTTTCTCTACTTGCTATTCAGAGTAGGGTTCACACAGGGATTTTGTTGTTATTATTCTTGGTTTTGGTTAGGTGTCATTGGAGGAAGAAACAAAATACAGTCCTTTATCTTTTTTGGTGAAGTGTTAACAGCCCCACATTCTCCCATGGCAGGACAAACAAAGTGCTATTATAATGCTGTCAGAAACATATGATTCTGCTGTCTTTGACAGCAGAAGCTAGTGGCATCTTCTGCACTTCTAGCAAGAGAATGGTTGAGACAAAGATGTGGGATGCTGTGTTAAACTGAAACGCAGTGGTGCTACATATTAAGTAAGGCAACACCACCTCATTCGATTACTGCATTTTCTAATTCATACCAAAATTACACATTTTGTGGGTGATGCAGACATTCAGTGCTCTGTCTCAGACCATACTAAGCGCTGGAGAATAGCAGCTGGAATAACCACAATGTGTGCAGTCCTAGAATGGTAGACCAGCTGGGCCACGTCTTGAGAAGTGCTGGAAACTGGGAGTGTAGCAGGTGTCCAGCATCACAGGAATGTGGACTAATGGGGTGGAAGGTGTTAAGCACAACCAGAACTTTAAAGCAAGTGCATAATATAAGTGGGTGCTTCAGTCTCTTTGATTTCCATCATACTTAAGTCAATGTTTAAATTCGTTCAGAAGTAGTTTAAGTGATAGTTTAAGGACTTAAATGAGTGCAACGGCAACATGTTTTAAGTTACAGAAAGCCTAAATGCTTTTCCTGATGCATGTCATAAAGAAATTTTATCAAGACACTTCATCAAATGCTTGACTTCATGCACAGGCTCTCGTCCTGCTGCTGTGTGAAGTTTCAAGTGATGTCTACTGTGATATTTATGAGCCACAAACAGCTTACTGACAGGACAGCTAAAAGCATGACTCTCAATAGCTTCATATAAAGAGCCAGAGAGCAGAAAACCACCTGCATTTTTAAAGGATCCAAAAGAATGATCAGGTCCTCTATCTAACAATGACTTAGGATGCAGTCCAATGTATGGTAGCTTTGCCCTGTGAAGAGAGGGATTTATTTTAAGATAAGGTATAGGCCGTTAATAACTCTTCTTAGCAATCTTGGATTTTGCCTTGTGATCATTCTACTTGCTCCAGGAAGCTTAAGGCAACAGAAAGCAGGCTGCAGGAAAGATTTTTGCAGAGTGGATGTGAGAAGGTTGCAGTGGATGAAACACTAGGACTATTTTTTTTTCTTCTTTTTGTGCAACTTGAACAAGGAACTCATTATCTTTAAATCTAGTTAACGAAGGAAAATACCAAGTGTGAATACCTGAGAGGCCAAATAGCAGTTAAATACCGAGAATGTGTCTGTCTTTCTCTGGTCACCTCAGGGCAAAAAGTTTGTACTAGTTTTGTACAAAGTAAATCGTTTGTCATGACACCAACATATTCAACAACAAAATATTGGTATTATGAAAACCCATGGTGACAGACAGCTCCTACTCCAGACGAATCCCAACAAGGGACAAGGTGCCTGGCTAGAGGGCAGGAGGGGAGGTGAGAGGGGTGAAAGGAATGGCCATAGTCAGAGGTGGCAGAGCTGAGACTTGAACTTGGACCTATCAATGCAGAGTTCATTCTCCAATGGCTTCTTTGACATCGTACCACTGAATTTCCCAGTGTCATGTACAAGTGATGTTCCCAAACAAAACAGCTTACTATAGTCCCTGTGGCTGGCAGTGGGACCGAATGTCTGATCCCAGCAGAGAATCTACACTCTTGCAAGCAGATTTGGGCTCAGCTGTGCAGAAAACAGGCAGCAGAAAAGCCTTCCTGCCTGAGCTCCCTACCTCTGCACGCTGCAACACCTCTACCCAAAACGCCTCTGCAGCACTGCTGCTGCATTGTTGGCTGCCTGTGGATGCTCTGCAGTTCCCAGATTTTGGATTCTTTTTTAGGTGCTTCTTCAGCTCCCCAGTCACTGTTTAACTGAGCTCTTCGTAGTGCTTATTTGTCCACCTTAGGCACAAATGTAAGACACTTGAAAGTACCAAAATCACCAAAAGAACAGCAGGTCTTCTCCCAAACAGGGCTCTGGAGGAGATGGTGGTTGTCCACTGGGAGCAACGGGCAGAGACAAGGAGGCTCAGCAAATAACATGGTTAGGTTTATGTGTTGGGTTCCTCTTTCTCAGCAGATGCTTCTTCAGTGCTTAATGTTCCCTTCCAGATCCATCACTGCTAATAGTGCCTTGGGATATGTCTGGCTCCACAGATGGAGAGCAGATGTTCCAGAAAGCCTAACTTTAGCATGTTCAAGCGGAATTTGGCTCTCTTAGAGAGATTCTGGACAAAGCAGAAAGGGGGGGATGGTGGAGGAAGAAAGAGAAAAAAGCAAGAAAAGATTTCCCCTTAGAAAGCCAGCTATGAAAGAGGTCAAGTCTCTGAAGAGAAGCTGAGGTTCCCATCCCTCATATGAACAACTCTGACCACAGCTTAAGACCTGTTATGCTCCCAGTGTTTCTGCAACTCTGTCAGAGAGGGAGGGCATGTACAACTAATTGGGCTAATTTAGTACTTGTCTGCAAGATGTGAGTGAAGGAGTCCCCAGCAGGGAATGAGGTAGCCTGGGCACCACGCTGAGTGGAGGTGCTGTTGATTCTGACATGTTGGTATAATTTCAAGATCTGCTCAACAACCATCCCCCCCAAAACCTCTTTATACCCAGTGGGATCTAGAAATAACTTTTACCTGCTGGTCATTTTTAAGCAGCAGGATCTAATGAAAGCAATTTCTTGAGTCAGAAACTTTGTCTTGGGTTTATGTCTATGATAGGCAATGAAGCCATGGTGATCTGGGTTTGAATTCTTCCAGGTCTACATATGTACGTCTCCCTTTATAATTTTCCGTATTCACGCTGGGAACTACCTTCCTTAGTCCTGTCCTATTTTCTCTGTCCTCTAAACAAACCCACCCATAGCAGATGATGTGATTTTTTCCTATTTCGTAAATTTTGGGTACAAACCTGCTTTCAGGGAATATTTCCCATGGCAGTTTTTTTCTTCACAGTGTCTTAGCAGCTGAAAGCTGTTACCCTGTACAAGTATCTCAAAGATAACAGGGTCTTCTGAGGTTATTTTGGAGGTCTATTTTTCTCTCCCCTTCTTATCCTATTGGCCTTATTTCAGACTCAGCTTGGGGAACCTTTTCAAAGACAAACCTCGAGGGAGGTTATCCTCCGCTCTACTCTGCCCCATCTGGAATACTCTGTCCAGTTCTGGGCTCCCCCAGTTCAAGAGAGATGAGGAACTACTGGAGAGAGTCTAGCTGAGGGCTACAAGATGATGAGGGAACTGGAGTGTTTATCCTATGAGGAGAGGCTGAGGGAGCTGGGCCTGAAGAAGAGAAGGCTGAGAGGGGATCTTATAAATGCCTACAAATATCTCGAGGGTGGGTGCTAAGAGAATGGGGCCAGACTCTTTTCAGTGGTGCCCAGTGACAGGACAAGGGGCAATGGGCACAAACTGAAGCAGAGGAAGTTCCGTCTGAACATGAGGAAGAATTTCTTCACTCTGAGGGTGACGCAGCACTGGAACAGTCTGCCCAGAGGGGTTGTGGAGTCTCCTTCTCTGGAGATATTCAAGACCTGCCTGAACGAAGTCCTGTGCAGCCTGCTGTAGGTGACCCTGATTCAGCAGGACGGTTGGACTAGATGATTCACAGAGGTCCCTTCCAACCCCTACCATTCTGTGATTCTCGACATTTTTAGTGAAATCAATGAAACCTCCCGGTTCTGGCAAAATGGCTTTTTTTTTTTTTTCCTGGGAATTTAGTTTGAGCATTTTGCCATCATCTTTAATTGCTTAATAAAGGAAGCCAGTCCTTGGCCTGGACAAAGAACAGATGTAGAAAGGACCAGATGCTTTACTTTCAACTTAGATGACTCCAGACTACAAGTCCATCATGTCACTGCTGCTAGTCCAATATTATGCTGTGCAGCTCATCATCAGAGCTGGGAATTGGGTCCCAGATGAACAGAGAAGACCAGATGAAAGATGCCAAAAATCTTGGTGAATGCTTTATCCAGGTGGGAAAGTGCAGCTCTTGGTGGTGTGACTCACTCAACATGTGTTGGTAATGGCACTGCCAAACTCCAGGTACACAAAGGATCTCCAGCATCTGAGCTGGCCTCGTAATTCGCTGGTTGAGTGCCTTACAGCCACAGCTAAAGGGAGGACCACCAAGCTCTTGTACCTTCTTTTGAGTCACATGCCATGCCTGGGATACTGCACTACCGGGCACATGGTTTGTGAAGTGCTGGGGGCAAGAAAAGTACAAGTATTATCATTTAATAATGGAATGTGCTTCTTTTTAAGCTAAAACAATAGCAAATGTAATGATATAATGAAAAGCAGAACAAGGATTTCCAGGGCAAGAATATTTCAAAGGAATAATGGCTATTTCTGAGATGCTGAAATAATTGTGAAATGAAACCTTCATAGCATATGCAGGATGTTGATTTTAAGTGAAAAAGCTAACAGGACCTTTATTATTCACAGGGTAGAAACATCAGGCATTAAACTTTGTGGAGGAAGGCACTAGTGAATGATTGTTAATACAACTTTGATTTATTTCGTTGTTAGTGTAAACTAGTCAAGAAGGTCTTTGCTTTAAAAGTGTTCGGTGTTTAAAAGTGAACACAGTCACTTAAACCTTTCTGCAGGGTGTTTGTAAAGCTACAGAAAATTAATCCCGGTCTGTAGGAGAAGGAAGGTCTTTTCTCCAATAAAACCACTCACTCGTGATTTCCCCTTTTTCACAGAGCGTTCTGTGAGTTGGAGGGTGACTTCTAGACTTACTGTCAAATAGTTCATCATGCAAGTCAGTGCAGTGGAGTCTGTAACTGTTTATTGGAGTGAATGGTCATCTTTGGATGACAGCTGGTACATCAGCCTATGCTTAGCTGTACAGTTTTGATCTCAAGGGGATGGAAGTGTTCATGGGAACTTCTGAGGGAAAGTGGTATTCCTTGTGCAGTGGCCTTAGGAAGGCTGCTTGTGCTGCATTTCCCTGTGTCGTCTTTATCCATCTGAAACACAGCTCTAGCAAGATTAATACAGCACTGCCTCCAGGGGTTACAGATAGTGCCCATGAATAACCCTGTCTCCATAACTGATAAGACATATCTCCAGGGATAGGAAGAACTGCTATTTGTGTCACATCTAGTGCTGTTATTAGTGGTTTTATCTGGCTATCTCACAGCAATGACTTTAGGTACCTTGCTCCCCATTCATGGTCTTAAAATCTAGGTATCATAAGAGCAGTGAGTGCAGTCAGCACTCAACCAGTCAGGAACTAAGAAAATCATTCTGCCACTTTCTTCTTGAGCAAAACAAATCTCAGCCCCTTTGCAAAACCATTGTTGAATAGAAGTGTTCTGCACGATGCATGAATGGTTTTTAAAGGAGTTGGGTTATCCATTCCTGTTGGCCAGCTTCCCTTTCTTTGTATACAAGCAACCCTGAATATCTGCATTGTTTGTGGTCTTGATTTAATGGAAAAAATATTAAAAAAAACGCACCACAAATTCTGTCTCCCATACCTGTACTGAGGCTAACTTCTTCATTAGCCTTTCTGCTTTCCCAAAGGAGAGAGCTGATGAGGAGACATAGCTGGGCCCAGCCAAAAGGATGGGACAGAGAAGAGAGACCCATGCTTGTGCAGCTCTAGCTTGCACCCCTGTCAGAAATCTCCTGATGTTTCCCATTAATGTGGCATGTCTGTGGGATTTTGGAGCCCAAAGTTCTCATTAGGCACCAAAGCATAGCCTGAAGTCCAGGTTGGTGTGGCTGATAGTAGGGCTCTGGCTGGGCTGGGACCTGCTCACTGGTTCCTCCAGCCTCACTCCCTTTCTGCTTGCTGCACCTGCACAGCAGTCCTCAAGACTTGTTAATCATGCAGGTGGCACCTCATAAACCTGCCTGGAGAACCTGGGTTTGAAAACAGAGTCACCTGAGCAGATTTACAGAGTGATGTCTGTTTGACTGTTGCTGCTTTATGGGAAGCCAGCACATGTTCGTACTCTAAAACAGAAACAATGGCTTGGGAAAACCTCTGCCTGTGTGAGATGCTTCAGCCCTGGTCTCCGTCTGGCACGTGGTTCTTCCTGACTACTACCAACTACCTTAGGTATGCTTTGAACATGATCCAGTCCCTCATAGTCTTTGTTGACTTAGGCAGAAGCTAAGGCAGCACTGACATGTGGCAGCACTGTAGTGCTGTTGCTGAAGGTGCATTTGTTACTGATCGGGCTGTGGATAAAAACAAACCTGTCAGAAATTGCAGCTTCAGGCATTTTTTTCTGAAAATACCACTTTGGCTCTACAGCCACTGCTGAGGATGCAGTGGCAGGACCAAGCACGCACGAAACCTGTTTCTAATGCAGAGCTGTCACACCATGTTATCATGATGCTGCACTGGGGGAGAGAAGAGTATTTTTTTTCCATTAGGTTGTTTCATCTTGCAGAAATGTCTCTAATGAGTCGGGAGAGAAAAATCAGAAATCTGAGACAAGATAAAATGCCAGCCACAACAACAAACCACTCTGGAAGTGAAAACTCTCTCCCAAATCTGTGTGGGGATACAGCCAGTAGCGGTTGGGGCCAACCAAAGGTCTGTGAGGGCCCTGCTGTACTCCATGGAAAATGCAAAGGTGAAGTCTTAAAAAGCAATTTTGGAACCACCTGGATGGGCTGTTTACTAAACATGGTTGGTGAGGACACAGCTCTGGACTTGGACCCTACACCAGCATGCCCTGCCTGGGAGGCTTGGGGGGACCAACATCAGGGTCCCTTCCAGGGGTGCTCAATTGATGATGATGTCACTCTATTTTTTAGTGTATCCTCCTTTTTCCTGCTGGCAGGTCGTTTTTGGATCGATGATAGGAGCCAGCAGTCTCTGTGTGAAAGACAAGTGTCTCACAGCAATAAGGAGGGAGCAAAAGTCTTGGGGAAGATTCAGATCAGGTGAATTACCCCAAGTCAAAAATAAGCTTGAATCCACCATCTCCCATCCTTCCCTCCCTGTGCTGAGTCAGTGGTGATCAGCAGTGGTGCTATTTTTTGGGGCAGGTCTGTAGAAGAGCAAGGTCATGATTACTGCACTGCATGAGAGAAAGAGGCAGTGGCAACCCAGAGCGCATCAAAATGAAAGAGCTGAGATCCATTCCCAGCAGCGTGAATGGAGTATCCCACTGTAAAAAGAGTGAGGTGTTTAGATCCACTGCAGTGACTGCCAGTCTACTTGGGTAGGGTGCCAAGTGTGAATTCCTGTGCTATGAATTCAGTGTCAACAAGAAGTGAGTTTTCATAAGATTTAAGGCCAGAAGGGAATTGTTAAGATCCCATAGTCTGATCGCTGTGATAACACACGCCTTTGATTGTTGCCCAGCAACACTGGCCCGAAGCCCGTTGGGGATCTTCTTGTTGCAGCTGGATATTTTTTAAAAGTATGCATCCAGTCTTGATTCAAAGTCTCGAAGTGATAGACCACCAAAGGATCTGCATAAGTTGGTAGGCCGTTATTGTATTTGCTGAAGGTGTGCATCTGATTTCCTGGCCGAAGACCTTACTGTGCCTGTATTTACTGCCAAATGCTGTGGTCAGAAAGGTCAGATTTGAAGCATGGCTCAGCACTGGGGGACCGACTAGCAAATCCCTTGGAGGCAGACAACACCCTCCCCAGTAGCAAAACCACTGAGAAGACGCAGACCACAGGCAGGACCACTGCCAGCGGCACCTCTGAGCTGAACTTCTACAACCAAAGGAGTGAGCAGATAGAGGTGGAGCAGGGAAGTACAGTCCAGCGCTGCCTCCCCAGTGAGGCACCTAATTCCCACTCTCTGTTAGCTAGGGACCTGCATGGGAAGCTGGATCACAAAGTCATCTTGCAAAGCTAACTTCAGCTGCCTGTGAAGGAGATGTTGACACCTTAACTGGCAGAACGGGCTCTCTTTATGGATGCTGGCAGGAAATCAGAGAGGGTGGGATGAGTTGCCTATGAATGGGAGAAGGATGAATCTACACCAACTTCCAGGAGAAGAATATCACTTACAGGGACCACAGCCTCCCTGGTGGTCTCTAATCTGGCCTACAGGCTGCTGAGCTATGTCTGTTTTGTTACTTGAGTCTTTATTCAGCAAGGCCACAAGCAAGTCTTTTTACTGAAGCTTTGGACAAGGGAGTTGTCTGCAAATGCATGGTTCTTTCTTTATACCTATCTATGTCTCCTTTGCTGCCCAGATATTCAGGCTGTATCTCAAACCTGTGAGGAAAGTAGCCTTGACTTTTCAAATGTTTGTAAGCTCAGCATGAACCAGCCGCAGCTCCAGAAGTCCCTAAACTGCAGGTTGTTGGAGGTTGGGAGAGGATGCCAGGGAAATTATTAGCATGAGCAGATTCCTGTGCTCTTTCTATGAGCATCCAGTTCTGGTTACATCAGAGTCAGGAGAGTGTGGACTCCTGGCCAGGCACAGTATGGCTGCTCCTGTGAAACCTGTAGACAAGAATCTGTTACTTCTTAGCAGAACTGGTCAATTAGGTCATGATGTTAGCTTAAACAGCCTGCCTCTCTTTTCCATCTGAATGCATTTGGGGAGAGGCTTGTTGTCTTTAGTGTGTAGGGTTTCTGGACTCTAGTTTTGCCAAAAAAATACCCAAAACAAAAGAAACCTGAGCTTTTCATGAAATCTTGTGTTTCCAAAACTTGGCATTTTAAGAAGACTATCGAACACTATTAGCCTTGCATTGAAATTTGAGTCAGTCTTCAAGGAATTTGTCTGAAATTTCTAGCCATAGCGAAGACGACTTAAATGGGAAATCTCTTGAGAAATCTGTGTGCTTTAGGGAGTTCTGCTACTTCACGGTTCTGGACAGCCAATGAATTGTGTTGAGAGCAGCTTTTTGAAAACTCTGCACCTGCTGTCAGCTGGAACTTTGAGTTGCACAAGCCACTGACATGGACAATAATTCATGGCAAGAACGTTGCACAAGACTTTCAGGCCTCAAAGGCTCTGCAGTTCGCGCCATTCATTGGCAAAGGTTGGATCCATTGCTTATTTTAGCTGGAGTGATGCATTTAACTGTTTCTACTGCATGAAGGCAAAAGGACATGGCTGGGATGTTTCTGGGAGGTAGGTCATTAAATGGTGTAGTTGTGGCTGGTGAATAGAGTGCTGCAGCTCCCAGAGGCCCAGTTGGTAGCGTGCGGTTCCCCCAGAGAATTTATCTACATGCTGTGGCGGCCATATAGCATTCAGCTGTTATGGAGAACTTATGAAAGGGAGAATAGTATTCTAAAGGTGCTACATGCAAATCTCATTTTCAGATGGAGAAACTGAGGCACAGCAAGAGTACCAGCTCAGGAGGCCAGCAAGCCAGCCACATTGGGGAAGGTTTATATCCCACCAGACTCTGCTAGGAAACACCGTTGCTCCATCAGCTGAACTCTTTGTGGATGCCCAGAAGGTACTGCCTGGTGTGTCTTACTGTTGTGTTCTTATTGTAATATGTCCGTCCAGGAAAATGCCATTTGTTTAAAATAGTGATCCCTTTTTTGAAATATGTTTTGTGTTATGAGTACAGGTCAAATAGCAGACACTTTGATTAATGCAATGTCGAGATATTGAAAACAAAAAAAAAAAAAATCACATGCCTTGGTGGGGAAAGGTATAAAGGACAAACATTCTGCACTGTTCAACATTCTGGGGAGATGGGGAATGAGCAGGAATGATCATACCTAAACAGAAAGCCAAAGCCAATGCTTGTAATTGCTGAGGCATCAGCCAAAAGGAAAATACAACTCTGATCGCAGTAAAATCATGTATGAGTCATGATGGGCCAAGAACAAGTTTGCTTTCTTTTCCCCCTCATTGAACAGATGATGATTAAAAGATAAATCATGCTTGGAGTCAAATCAAGTGATTGGATTAAAGTTTAGTTTAGTATTTAGAGACTGTTTGGGACATAATGGAAAGCTAATTGAAAACGTACATTTGTGAGACCCTTGAACTCTCCAGCGCTTAATAAAATACTACTGCAGAGTACACAAGGGTTCCCTGTGAGAGAGATTCCTCTCCACAAGTGCTTTTATTCCTCAGGTATGTGGAAAAATGGTATTCATTTTCTCTATAAGTTCACTAAAGAAAAGTATGTTTATGACAGTAATTCAGCTGTTGCTCATGATGCAGTAACTTAATCTATTCAGCTCACTGAAAATCGGTGAAGCAAGACAAAGGAAAGACACTTCTTTAAAAAATGAAATTTTAAACACTTCATTCTTTTAACTAGTCTTTGCTCTTCTGAGCAGCTGGTATTCCAGAGTGACTGGCTGCCTGCATTGGGCTGAAGTGACTCTGGAGTCTTAAAAACGATGTAAAAATTCCTTCTAGATGTGCTGTAGGAAATGTCATGCTTTATTTGTACTAATAATATAATTGCATTCTGGAATCACCCCCAGTTCTCAAGGAACATAACCAGCCTTCAGCTTCAAAGCACTGTCCTTTTTGGTGGAAATACCAGTGGAACCCACAAATAAAGAGAATAAACTTCCCCATGTCCACACACACACAGACAAGCACACAGAAATTCAAAATCCGGTTCTTCGTTTGGTCTCTACGTAACCAAGTACAAGTCTTTCCTGGTAATACTTGGCATTGAAGTTGCAGAAACTCTGTAGTCAGGTTCATTTGTCCCCTTGCACTTTCTGGCTCTTGTAGATTCTTTATTTGACTTTTTACTGCCCTGGATGGTGGGAAATCTTAAGTGGTAACAAGGCATTTTGGAGGCAGAGCCTGCATGCTATAGGGCATTATAAGACAGCAGTCTGGCTTTCACAAAAACCAGCCCTATTTAAGCTACTACCAGTAGCTTAAATGAGAATTGAGAAGCAGGGTTAATCAACAGCCCTCGCATGTGCAGGTCAGATGTGACACTACACCATCCAGGTTTGCTGCCAGGGGAGGAAAGGGACTACCCTCAGTCTTCATGGCTGCAGGACCTGCGCAGGTTATTGAGTTTCGTGGCCCATTGATCCAAAAATGGGTGATGAATGAGTGCTAAGAGGAGCGTGGTAGAGCTGTCTTCTCCATGTGCAAGAGTTTATATTTCTCCAGCTAGCTTGACCTTTAGGACAGTTTTTCTGCAAAAGGACTTGTGCCAGAGATTACAGGTGAAAAGCTTAAGTATAGAAGGTTTGGGAGGGAGAACAGGAATTAATTATGCTTATTTCAGATGATGAATATAAATTACTTTTCAGACACACTTTTCAGACTGGCACAGATAAATCTAAAGTAAACCTGACCAGGTGGTTTAGTAGGTGTGATTCCAGCGTGATCAGCACAATGCTTTAAACCCATGGGGTTTAGCATTGTCATAGTCCCATAATTCAGCCAGAAGCAAGGTCATACCACTAGAGAATCAGGTATGTTGTAAAAGTGAAAACTAAAAAACTCCCCAAATCCCCCAAATATGACATTTACTTTGTATGTCTTCCCATTGGAGTGTGGCTGCGCAGGACTGCAGGAAGCCATGCAATCCCTCATTCCCTAACACATGACCAATGACACCTTTTCTGTTCTCACAGACGTGTCTGACATGTTCTTACAGGCTGGTAGTGATTGCAGCCTCACTTAGCACTTTCCCTTCCTTACTAATAGAAGACATTTCCTGATGTTCAAACAGATTTTTCCCTTGCTTCTACTGGTATCTGCAACTCCACAGTCTGTGCTCATGTTCTGCCTTCCTCTTTGCCTTTCACTTAGTTGATGAGTTTAGCATGGCTTCCTTGAACTTTTCCACTCACATGATGTGTCCTTAACCTCCTGCCGCTCCCTTTCCTGGGCTACATTTCAGACCAACAGGTCCTGTAGTCCCAAAAGAGCAAGCTGGTACCAGGAATAGTCTAAATTCGGCAACTCCAAGCTCTACATGAACTACCTCACCTTTGCTAAGGTAAGCATGGGTACCTTTACAGTACATGGCTTTGTGTTTGTCTGTATCTGCTGTAGGCAACTGAGACAGAGGTGGAGACAAGGCATGTAGGGTTAATGTTTTGGGAATAATTCAAATTGCCAGCCTGGGTTAATATCTAGTCTGTTGAAGAGTTCACCTCATTACCTAACTATTGTATCCCACCGACTTCAAAGGCATTTTCACTGAGTGCCTGGTTCTTTGGCAAAAGTGTCTCGTATGCATCAAAATGAAAATATTAAAATAGTGATAAAGCTAACCTTCTGTTTGTGCCAATTAATGTCAATCGTATGTTTCAAAATAGGAATTTCACTATAGTAGCATTGCTATAAGATATGTCCACAAATGCTAGGCTAGCATTTGCTTTTTCTTAACAGCTGTAGTTTGTTCTTCATTAGAAAGCTTTATTATGTCTTAAAGTGATTAATGAGTTTTGGAGGACTGGGTAATAAGTCAGCAGTCACAAACTATAGGACATTCCTTGGTGGATTAGAGGAAGATGGATCAGAAAGATGAATATATTTCTATTCATTGTTGCTGGTTCAGAGATGCTTCGTCTCAGAGCTGAAGAATGTGGGATGCACACAGCGCTGGAGGTGACACTGTGTCTTGCTCAAGGTCAGCTGCATGCATGTGACTTGATCTGTGCGGAGCTGCTAGGAACATGTTCGAATGAGGAATGTTTTGAAGATGGAGAAACAGCTGCTTTGGGGGTGACAGTACTTGCACAGCATTGGGAAGAAGTGAGAAGGCTACGTTTTGTGATGCCTGAGATGAGAATTGTGTGAATAACCGTCCTCTCACTTGGAAAACCTGTGGTTTATAATGATTTCTAGTCTAAAGTATGATGGGAAGGTGCAATGGGAATATATGTGATAATCTCAGCTTGCATGTGGCTGTCCTAGGAAACAGGAACTCTTTGTACCCAGATTGCCTGGATGATGTGACTGGCTTAGTACTTATCGGAATCAATATGGTAGCAGTCTAAGAAATGCTGCATCATCCTCACAGTATGACAGGTTATGGTTTTGCTGTGCCTTCTTCAGCCATGACCAGATGTTCATTCTGCCTACCCTGACTCCTCTTGCTGCTAAAGATCTCCTCACTTTGGCTCTGCCAGCAGAAGGCATGAGTCACTGCTCTCAGACCTGCATCCTTGCAAAACTGGGGAGTGGGAACAAACCAGAGTGTGTGGTGTGCAGCCTCTAGCTTCATGCTTTCATTTCAGCAGCCATTGGGTTTATTTAGTGGAATAGATAACCCAGCTTAAATAGTTTCATGGTGGAATATTTGATTTATCTGGGCTCATGGTGTCAAAGCACTGCCTTGCATGGGATAAATGCCTTGCTTTTCCCCCTTGCTGTGGGGAAATGAGGTGGAGGGTGATCTGATCTTGAACAAAAAGGAAACTTACCCATTTTCTTCAAAATGGGCAGCATTTTCTGAGTTTGGAGAGCACCTCTGGGTGCTCCAAAATAGCAAGCTCAGCGTTGACTGAGATGCAGCAACTCTGTGTGACAGCCAAAGCTGGGAGTAGCTTTGAAGTTTCCTGTGTCTGAGGCCATGATACCTCACAATGTGGCGTTTTATCAAACAACTTGTAGGCTTCTTTTCGCTGCTGCTGCTGGATTTGATGAGAGAGACTGTCTGGGTGCTTTGGCTAGGACTGTGGTTTGTATTGGGTGTCATAAAAAAGCTATGCATGATTTCAGGCTCTCCTCCCCTTATGGGGGTCTCATCTGCTCTACTTTAATGAAAGTAATAATAATTATAACATCAGGATGATATGCATTATCCTAAGGGCCTGTACAATGAGTGGTAAGCCAGGAGCTTTTGCATGCCCCTGAGAGCTCTTCTGTCAACTGCTCTTAATATTTCTGCACTCTTTGCAATCCTTTTGGTTATCAAACCTCCACCAGAGGGAAACTCACTCCTCCAGCTACACGCACAAAATATGACCAAAAAACTGAACAACATGACATTAGGCGGAGTCTGGGGACATAAGGTCCTGGATAGATTCTAGGAGGACGGCACGAATCTCTTCCTCTTTGCCTTTCAGAACAACTGTGTTCGATTAGATGTTGCACAAACTCTTTCTGGTTTGGTTTTCCACTCTAAAGGCTAGGGCAGATGTTTTCTTATGAGGCTGCAGTGGGGTTCCAGCTAATGACCCTGGGATGTGTTTCAGGTCTAAATCTCCCACTTTATGACACTTCTTTTGGGGGTGGTCAGGCAGCTGAAGAAAAAGGAATTAAAGCTGTTGGACATCTTTGCTACCCGCCAAACACGCTATGCTTTACGCCTACAGTCTCCTATTTTGCATAAGCAAAAGCAGTTTGAGAGAAGTGGGATAAAGGGACCAAAGCAGGATATGGGACCAAGGGACAAGAAGCCTGCAAATTATCTGTGAGAGACACAATGAAAACCAGAGGAGGTCTATATGCTGAGCTCTGTGGCACCTTCATGGGAAGTGCAACAGGAGAGGCAAGAGTATTGCAGGGTACTGATATGTGTTTGCCTTTGATTTAAAAAAAAAATCCAACTCTCCTAGCTGCAGAAGTACAGAATTTGTGCTGTATTCATGGGAGTCCTTTGAGAAAGCAAAGCACGTGTGCTGGCCATTTCCTCAAAGAAAATACTCTTTGTGAAAGCTAATAATTTTAGTAGGGATTCCTTTCTTCCTCTTGAGGAGAGTTAAATGAAGTTATGGGTCACTGAGAGGGCATCTGTACAACACAGAGGAAGAATTTCTAAAGCTTGAATGCAGTCCCTTCATTTGGAGAAGACCTAGTCAAATTGGCTTTCCAAAACATTTTCTTTGTTAAAGATTTTGTGGATGTTATTGCTGTTTTGCAGAGGCTGTTAAGCCACTCTGAATTGGTAGGACTCAATAGATTGAACTGATAGAAAGCTTAGGAAAGTTTTAACAATTTTCCTTCCACAAAGCTGAACTTCCCAGTAGTCTCCACCATACTTGTCGAGATTTCTTGATACAAATACTGTATAATTGCCAGCTGTGGGTTGTATTGTTCATCTTTCCAGCTGACAAAAGGGCATTGCCATGTAGGCTCATGTCTGGTACGCCAAGGTCCTTCTGTATTTATACTCTTAAGCTTACCCAAAATCCCTTTTTTTCTGAGATATGAGATTGGAAGGTCTCTGAGCAACTTCACTGATAATGTTGAGACCACCTGTCTGTAGGAACTAGGCAGCCAATAGCTCTCTTCTGGGCTGTAATTTCCTCACTCAGAAATCACTTTAAATCAGAATCAAAGCTTGATGAGGACTGTACATTCACAAGTGAAATTAATAACTGACTGTTGAGTTTGTAGTTCCCTTGAACGAGCGAACCCTTGGAAAGGCATTGGGTAAAAAACTGATTTGTGATGGGAGAGCAGGGGCCAGAAGCTGAAAGTAATCTTAATGAAAAAGAGTATCCAACAAGTGGCTGCAGAGCTGTAAAGTCTGCCTGCTCAAATCTCCACTGGACCATGCTTCTTTGTGTCCACATTTTGAAAGCCCAATTTCCTGAGAGATTGCATGATTATTATTTTTTAATCTAAAATGTATGGCTGAAAGAAAAAGCATTAAAAAAAAAACACTGGCAACGCAAATGAGATCATTGAGCGGTTTGCTGGAAATGCCGTACATTGTGTTGCCCAAAACTTGGCATTTATGGAAGTGACCAGCGGGGAGGAAATGGAATTGTTCTCATGGCCGGTGTCAGCTTGGATCATCAAGCCACACCGCAGATTTGGCGTCTCTGACGGAAAAGAGAGGCTTTCCAGTCCGGTACAATCCCGCTTCACAGCGTCAGTTGTTGCGTAGGTTGGGGTCTATGAGGATTGACAACTGGGTGGGACAGCATTGTATAAGTCTGGCGCTTTCTTGTCTCAGATTAATGATTTTCAAATCTGGTTTTCAGGGACATAGACTCACTCACACGTAAATAAAAAACAGAGGGAAGCTTTTAAAAGACTCAGATGCTTGCTATTCCAAGTAACAGCTTAAGCAATGCCTTGCTAAGACATTCCGTTGACTGAGAGCATAGCACTCCTTTCGTGCCTTACCTTTTTCCCTAGCAAATCTCTCTGGAGGGATCCAGAGTTGCTTTTCACACTGAGCTCTTGATCCTGGTTTCCTTGCTTCATATAAAAATTTAGCCTCCCTTTAGCAGGCTCCTGCAAAAAACAGGTGCCTCTGGTCTGAGTTCATGCAGGTCTGAGCAGTTGTGGACCAGGAGGATACACCTGTGTGGAGATGCAGCAGGCCGAAGCTTGTGCAGCCAAGGTAAAGAAGGTGAAGCTGTTGTCACGTGGCCCCTCTTGTTTGATATTTCATGAGCCTTTGTTGGAACAATCCCACCTGGTCTGGTTAGGCTGTGCCAGCACCGCGGGCCAAGATTCAATAAAGTTGTTGTTTCCAATTAAAAAAAACACACTACAGCTATAGAAACTGAAAAGCCCACATCTTGGCAGAGGATGGACTTGAACACCATTTCAATTCAGTAACAACATTAAAGCCCCATCCTGTTCCCACTGAAGTTGGTGGCAAAGCTCCCATTGACCTAAGTGGGAGTAGGATCAGGCCCCCATACGTAAACACAGTTGGGACGGATTCACAAGGCCCTTGCTGCTGGTCCGGGGTCTGTGAATGCCAGTGGTGCTTCCACTGAGGCAGTGCTGGTGGAATAGTGGCGTGGGTCAGGACCAGAATTGCATCTTATCAGTGCCCCGTGGTTCTCTGTGCATTTATCAAATTGAATTTCAGGCTGAAAACAAAGGGATTGAACAGTTGAAAAACAATGAAGGAATGCGACTTGGCAGCTCTGCTAACCAGATGTTTGTTTCTCTTTCCTTGTTCTTAACAATGACTAAAAAACTCGTGAACAGTCTCAAGCCCATCACAAGGTCAGCCTGAAACTAGGTAAGAGGTGTCGCAACAAGGCGGAATGAACATCTGGGAATGGAAAATGTTAATTTATACCAGGATCCAGTCCTGTGGCTCAGAAAACATGGCTGAACCTTCAGAAGGCTGGGTACATGTGTGCTTTCCCTTGCTATAGCAAGCCCCATCAGTCGTGCAAAACTCTTGCGGAAGTTTGCTGTATTCCCTTTGTGCTGTTGTGTGAACTGCTTCCAAGAGCAGTTAAGCTGTTGTGCTGGAGTCAGAGCAGAAAAAAGCCAATGTTGAAGCGAATATATGTGTACATATAAATATATGCATCCATTTCCTGGAAAATGCATACCTATATAATGTGGCAGCAAGTTGTACATCGTACTTCATGGAGATTTCAAGGAAGAGAATAGCCCTTATAGAGTTAGCCTTATTAAACAGAGTTTTTCATTACTTTGCAAGAGGTGCCTTTCTGAAGAGTGCTAGTTGTTTTTGATAAAATCAGTCCAAAAAGGGAAAATTACTGGGTGGGAAGCAACAATATAATGCCCCGAGGCTGCAGAGCAGTGAATTGAATCTCTGGCCTCTCTGTTCTGTCACCCCTGACAATATGCACTTCTTCAGCAGCATCTCCACAAGACTGTTCCCAGGACCGGCATTTTTTGCCTTGTTTCACAGAAAAACACCTCATTAATCATCTGCAGAACATCACAGTGAAGTAGATAAAAAAAAAAAAAAGAAGAAAAAAGAAAAGGTTATTAATTTTTATTAGTAAAGAAACTAAGCCAGAGAGGTAGAAGTGACTCATTCATGACTTACTTGTTCATTAATGATGGGATTAAGAGCTGAGCTTGTTATCTGACCAGCTGGCTTTTTTTCAGATCACATCTGTCTAGTAGCGACTCGACAGCCAAACAGCACGCTTGGCCAGGAGGCAGCATTTTACTAAACTGGTGTGTTTGAGAATGAGATTGCCTGACCTTACTCTTACTGAAATCAATGTGGCAAACAAATCATCTTTTAACAACTGGTTATATCAGGTATGACCATTTCCAGGGAAAAAAGAAAATGGATATATTTAAGCTCAAGTACTCAAGGATGGGGAGTGTGTGACGGTGAATCAGTTTAATTGGTTTAGATTTGTAAGAGAATAGTACTATCAACAGGGTTAGGATTAGGGTTAGGGCCAGCAGGTGCTCGTCAGCACAACTTGCAAAAGTCATGCAGCTCAATGCGTGTGAGCATGACATTAATTTATCTGTGAGTAAAACCAGACTTCACTGCCCGAGGAGGATAACCCTGGACAAAATCAAGCTGCAGTGCCCAGAAGAATACGCTATTAGGGCTGTTTCAAAGTGGCAGGAACCTGTATAAGGGCAGTGAGGATGCTTTAACCATAGCAACAATCCCAGCAGCTCTTAGGAGGAAGGAGAGGAGGAAATTATTTTATTAAGCAGCTTCTTCCTGAACGTCTAGTAGCTTGCAGGTCTGCTTAGAACTCCCAGCTGGGAAAACTTGCCTTACCACAGGTACTGGAGCTCTTTCAAAGAAAGGTTTCGGATCAGCCCTCTCATCTCCTTCCCCTGCCTTACCAGCAGCTGAGGGCTTTCCCAGACTCAGCCTTCAACCATTACTGAGTTGATTCCTCTGTCTGACAGCCTCAGTGTAACAGGCAGGTAGAGCAGCATGGACTCTCCTTATGCCACCCACTGGGCTCAAAGACATAATTAACCTCCTCAGCGAAGAGCAGCTACTGTCTAGATCACCTCAATATCCAGAGGGATAACAGAAAATATTCTTTCTAGAAGAGCTCATGTGCAAAAGTCCAAGTTGCTCCATTTTCATCCATGATCCAGCAGGGATGTGCCTCCACACCTCGAAAAGCACTTGCTTGATCTGCTTTGGTGTATCCAAGCCTGTCCATCCTGGTGGCTGAAGCAGCATGTTTCTTCAGCCTACCAGCACTGTCTACTGCTGTCGGGCAAGGCAGATCCTCAAGCAAGCGTGCTTAGTGCACTTTGCAAGGGATTTCTCCCTCATAATTAGAGCACCCTGCCGTCCTAGCTGGCTGCCACCACAGTGTGAGGTGTAGGCTTCTTTTTGTTCTGTGTTTGGGAGAAACACCCGCCGATGCTGAGGCTATAATACTCCCTCCTGCTCCTACTCCCCAGATCTCTGGCTCTCTTCAGAACCATATTGAAAAGAAATCTTTGTTTACAGAGTTTCTGGGAACCTCAGGTTTTTCCTCCCTCCTGCAAACACTGGAAGTGCCAAAACATAAGAGAGACATTTTTCTTGGAGTTGCCAGCCACAGTTGGAAGGAGGAGTGACAGAAATCTCAGCAGAAATCTGCTCCTGATCTTCCCAGCACAGTCTTGCAGAGTGGAGGGATGGGGAGAGTTCAGCAAAGCATCTGGGCTGCTGGATGCCAACACAGCCTGCGTTCCAGCTGGGGATGTGTCATTTACTCCTTTCGATAAGGACAGTGGCACGCAAAGTCAAGACCAGAAGAAGGACTGTTGAATGCTCCAGAGGTGGTAGCCATCTTCTTGCAGATTTTCTGTGCTTCGAAGCATTGGTTCACTGTGTGTTTAATGCAGATGTTAAAGCCAAAGCCTCCAGATCCATATTTCAGGCCGCTTTAGTGGCACTGCGGGCTTCAGTGATGGGCTGTCTTGTCTTTTTGCTGCAATGTGTGGTCTTAATCAAAACCCCCTCTGCCACCTGACTAGCATGTTTCACCGTACCCAAAAGCTGCTTCGAAAGCAAAGCTTCACTTCCCCTTTGAAGATCTGAGGAATGGGAGTGACCCAGAAAACGAGTTTGATTCTGCCTTAATGGGTTTCCAGGGTGGAGTTAAGCCTCTCTGTTCCTGACAAAGATGATGGTGGGAGGAGTGGAACGTCCAAGGAAAGGCATTAAGTCCTTCCAGGAGAATTGTGTCTGCTGTGATGTTGTGCTGAGGTACCCAAGTTCCCATCAGAGAGGCATAATACAGGGAAGAACCGAATTTTCTTGCAGTCCAAGGTAGATGGCCACAGGAGGCCTTGGAATTTAACCTGGGACTCATGGGTTGGACTAGTTTGAATTAAATGTCTCATATGATAAAACGCAGAATTTTGCTCTTGCTTTGTTACTCTGGTGAGTGGCAAAGGTACTGTTCTGATGAGAGAGCTTCAGTATCCAGCATCAAGATCACCTGGGAGCACAGGAAATCTTGCATAGGAAGAAATCTGCTTCAGACCACCGAGGGCTTAAAAGGCTGCAGCAAGAGATAATATTTTGTTGGTATGTTGCTCATGTGTCCAAGAACAAAGACACTGGGGAGACTCTGTAAGCTGGTGGCAACACAGGGCAGCATGGTTTTCCCATTTCCACCAGTTTCTGTGACCTGTTGCTGAGGGCAACCAGGATTTGAACGGATTTCTAACTGTGTGTGAATCTTCACTTGATCTCATTCTATTTTTCTTTTACTATTATCTCATTTCATGGCTTTTCTTGGCTGCAGTCCCAGCACAATTCATCTGAAGAGGTCTTTATGTAAGCGGAGAGAGGGCACCTTCCTTAAAAAATAGTGTTTGGAGGGATTTTCTCTATGCCTTATTCCCTTACAGCTTTAAGATATGTCAAGGTTGGACTTCTGCCCGACTTTCTTCCTCTGCTATCCAACTCTCTTCCTGCCTGCCTCACAGGAGAAAGAGACTGTTATCTTTCAGCCATCATTCAGAAGGCTTAGAAAGTCATGGGTCAAGACCTAACTCACCTGCTTTTCTTAGCCAGTATACAAGTAACTTCCCTGAGCTATCCGCCTGCAAGCTCACAACCCTGTGGAAGAAGTAGGGTGAAAAGTTCAGCAAACCACAATCCATTTTACAGCACAAATATTCATACCAATAAAACAAGGACGGGATGATGGTGGAATTCAGTTGCTAGTGGCTAATAGAAATTCAAGTGCTTAAACTGTGAGCAAGGCTTTTAATCCACACACAGTAAACTGTCCTACTTCCAGCATCAGGAGAAAACTGCTTTTTTTAAGCTGGATTATCACAGAAAAACCCCAAAAAACCAAAACCCCTTGACATTGCTGAGCTTTCCTGTAAACCATCAGTCTGGATATATTTTATGATGTGATTTATAGAGAGTTTGTTTCTTGAGACTCAAAGCAACATTGCTATAAAAGTAGAAAAGATGCATGTTTTGGAAGTGGGTGAATGCCGTTGCCTTTTTTCCCAGCTGGGAACCTGCTGAGTGGGTTAACGCCACTTGAAAAGATTAATTCTTCATGTGTGGGCATTCTTTGGCAGCCTTTAAGCAGCACAGATTACAGTGCCATCACCCTTCTGGTCAAGAGCAACACCATGGCAGCTACTCAAGATAAAAGATTCATTAACGAGTTTGAAGCCAAGGAGAATGTACTTCCTTGGAATTCCAGCAGTGTTTTTTCTGATTCTTTCTTCTGCAGGCATTTTCACATCACTTTTGTAACACAGTTTTAGTGTTGCTGTTCTCTGTTCAAGTCATGGAATAGATTAGATAATCCCTAGGCCTTTTCCACCTCTAACACTTGTGGTTCTGGTTAAATAGCTGTCAAGTTCTGAATTTTAAAGAGTAGAGCAAGCCAAGGCTTTTGAGGTTCTGCTGGGAGGATTACAACTTGTAACACATTCCATAGCCTTCCAAAAGTGACTGTGCTTTCAGGTTTCCGGACAAAAAATATTATCCAGCTTTCTGCAGATCTTCTTTGTAGTTCACCATACAATTTAACTTTTTTTCCTGTGTGAAGATACTGCTAGCCTACTAAGGCTGGCTTTGGTGAAAACCTATCCTCCCTTTCGTTGTTTGTGACTGAATAAGTTTGCTTACTGCTGAAGCAAAACAAATTTCTTTACAATAAAAAATTGCATCTGCCAATTCACTTTTAAATGTAGCTCTTGGAATTTATAGGAAAGTAAAAGGTCCCAGGGAAATGAATAGCTGTCTTGTAACCTTGCCAAGTATACATAAAAGAGCTGATAGGTCTTTGGCCTATTTGCTTTTGTTGTGATCTATAAGCTGCACACAAAAATTGTATCTCAGATGATGCAGTTTAGGGCTGTGGAGTTTTCAAAGTAGGTTAAGGAGAGATTTTCTCCTCCAAATAATTTCTCTGAACCTGACTGACTTCTGCCTTTTGTAGTGAGTGATCACAGCAGAGAAGCAACTGATTTGTGTTCTTAATAGAAACGCGAAGGAATTGCCAGGGCATGAGATGCACAGGGTTGCACCGATGCAGCCAGAGAATCTGATCTCTCCCCCAGAGAGGATTTCCTGGAGGAAATGCTGTGGAGAGGCACACACTCCTTTCCCTTGTCCTCCAAGAGATGGTTTATTTTGGTCTCCCTTCTGCTGGAGCCCAAGTAATAGTCAATAGAACATTGCAATGCAGCAAGAAGTCATGTCATGATGGTGCTGTTCCGCACTGCGACACCAGCGTGACTTCTCAGAGGTCTGACCGACAGACTTGCCATTGGCCAAGTGTTGAAGTTTTTATTACTGGGTCTCTCTTCCTTTCCTGATGCTGAATTTCAGCTTTGTCCTTTTGAGAGCATCCTCTATGCTATTGGATATTTGCACAGCTTTACTAGCACCCATTGTTTCTCTTTTTGCTTATCATCTCTGGTGTTAGAGCCCAGCTATATTAGGTGTGCTGGTTGCACCAGTGCAAAAGGCATGAGTCTGCTTGCTTGGGAAGGACAAGGTGACAGAAAATACATCTCTGGGAGAAAAAGGGTCTCTTTTTCAAGACAAAGAACCTGGCATCTTTGTAGATTTGAGCTTGGAAGCAACTGGTGACAATGAACTCAGCAGAAATAGGATGGGTTGCCCTATCGTAGGTGAGTGACTTTAGCAAGCTCTTGTGGTCATTCCCCTCTGTAAGTAAAACCTTGAGGAATTTGGTGGTGAGGCTTGGTCTTTGAAACTCCGCGTGTCTGGGGGAAGGCTTATTAACTTGGCATCTGGATTTGTGGTTGTTAATGTACCAGAGCCCGTAGCCAAATCATGTGGGTGTGGGGAATGGAAAGGTTCTTGGTTTTGTGTGAGCTATATGCTGTATTAAATAATATAAAATATATTAATATTAATTGTAATGTTTGTATTATATTCTACTATCATTCTTCTTTGGCACTATTGTGGGCAGTTTGTTTACCTGTCCCTATAACCTTATGATATTTGCCTCCAATGGGACTGCTTTCCAGGAAGTAGCTTGTGTCTGTAGCGAAAACGGGACTCTGCCTGTCTTTTTTTATTGCCTAGGCATTCACTGTGCCATGTGATGGGAGTCAGGAATGTCTGGGGACAACGTGGGAAAGAGACTGGTGTGCTTACTGCCTCTGCATGGCAACATATACTGTCTGTTTTCCTTAGTTTCTAGATCAGCTAACCTTGCAAAAACTATGTTCTGGGTGACCCTCGGACAGTCTGAACCATGTTTCTCTGTTAGTCATAGAAGTCCACGAGACTGGCTTTGGCTGCAAATCGGAGTAGTTCGGGACACTTGGTGCAACAGGAAGCAGATTTGGGAGGCACTGGTTCACTTGTGGTGGACCTATGAGATGCTCAGAATGTTTATCTCTCCCTTATCCATCTCTTAGCTGGAACAATTAAAATTCTGAATCTTCACTTAAAGCAGACCTGGATTTCTCACTCAAAGAAAGGATTTGCGTTCCTATTTTTTTGCAGAACCCGAAGATTATTTTCCTCAAACATAAACGTTTGAAATGGAGTGGATAATCTATCTAATTCTGCAGGTGCACCTGCATTTTACAGATTGGATCTCATCTGAAACTCAGATCCTCTTTTCTGTCCCAAAGGAACCTAAAATAGGAAAATGCAGACTTTCCAAAATTCTGATTTGAGTAAAATTGTATTCCTGTTACTAAGAAGAAATACGATTTATAAATTGCAAGTTAAATTGTAAGGATATCAACATTTTGGAATTATAAAGGCAGCAGACACAGTTACATCTGAAATAGGAGGCTACAGAGAGCGGAACAATTTGCCAAGTTTCTCTGACAGCTAGTCTGCATGCAGCTACTCTGTATTTTAATAAGACAGAGAATGCATATATAGCATCACTGCAAGGTCCCTTCATGCCTCCTCACCTTCAGAAGTGTTTGGCATTGGCTTAACTCTTTTCCTGTTAGAACCAATAGCAGCATAAAACTGCTTCTACCTACCCTGTGTTTCCTTGCTTATATTTTGATCAATTTTTTTCATTGACTTTAAGGAATTATGTTGATTTGTTTCTTGGTCAAAAATATTTGGCTTCTTCCTTCATACTTTTTTCAGCAATCCATATGCATCACAGGGGTGGAGGAGAAATAATTGGCCTATAAATTTGCACAGCTCAGGGAAAACATACAATTAGCATTGCTGCAAATTGCTCCCGGATGAAATTGGTGAGTTGAAAAGTAGAAAAGCCAAAGAGCTCTGGAAGTTGGAAAATATCCCTGCTCACCTTTGGATGTTTATGATCTTAAGACATCAGCTGTATCTCTGGGTCTTGTTTTCATAATGAAGTATCTCTTGAGAATTCTTCCATAGCATTGTCAGGGTTAGCATGGGAGACATCAAAGCAAAGCGAGATAACTGGCAACTGCCACGGCAGCGTGGGGTAAAAGGTGAACGCTTTGTGAAATGGTGCCTGCAGGCTGTATATTCCACATCAAATGCAGGCTATCCCGAGCTTTAAAACCAGAGCACCATAAAACTCTAGGTGACTCCCTTAATGGGTTTAAAAATAATTCTCCCAAGCTTGCTCCCCGTTGTTCGCACAGCCTCTCACCTGCGATAGAGAGCAGCGGCAGGCTGCAATGAAGGGGTGAGAGGGGAGAGGAGACACAGAGCAGGAAGGAGACAGAGGCAGCTGGTAGTCTTGCAGGATAACATAACTGCTCCAGTGCTCCCCAGGGCCAGGGGCCAGCTGCAAGGGTGGATGTTCAAAGGAGCCTGAGGAGGGAGGTGCCCAAATCTCATGTAAAATTGTTGCAAATTGGGCAATTACGTGCCTTGGGCTTCCATGTTTTGTAGTAATTGCGTTGGGGAGGGGGGAGAAAAGGCATTAAAGGGTGAGATGGTATTTCGACTATCTCTCTCCCTCTTGAGCAGTTTGGTGAGCCCAGCTCTTTCATCTGCAATCCTGTTTTTGCTCCATGTGTAAAGTCTGAAGCAATTCAATCAGCAAGGATCATGCATAAAGGGAGTAGTTCGTTTGACATACAGAGCCAGTTTGAGTAGAGACTTTTGTGCCCCAACATGATGGGGAGACATCAACCCTGACCCACCCATAGCAGGGAATAAACCATTTCCTAGTCTTGTTCTTTTCCCTCATGTCACTAGAATACACCCAAGAACAGTTGGAATATCCCTTCTTCCTGATGAATGTTACCAAAGATCTCCCTGGAACAACAACCATGGGGAGCCGAGAAGTGATACTTCTAATGGAAACAGAGATCTGGGAAAACTGAAGACCTGCTCACCACTGGAGTGGACTGCCAGGCCAGTTGTACATGAATCCTTGCACCTGCGGAACACACTCCAGTGTATAACTTCTTTTTACCTCTAATTTTTTTCTCTCTTGCTAATGAGTTCACCTCATGGTGGTTGGAGCTATTTCATGGCACAAATTTTTCCTTTGTGATTAAGTTGTCCCCCTCTTACTCAAAGCAGGGATGATCATCACAGTTAGTTTCCATATAATCTGATGCCAGGTCTTGCTGTCTGCTAGCCTAAAGCCCTGCCACCAGCTCCCTTGGACATGTCCCAATCAAAGGAGCAATTGACTCCCTGCTGCCCACAGGCTCTTCTGCTTAGGAGCACTTTGCAAGCAGAAGATGATGTGTCTCTGGGCAATGAGGGACAGGAGGAGTTAGCAAGGTCTGAAGTGGTGTGATGAGTGCTGACAGGATGGGACTGACTCTGTGGTGCTCTGGGAATAGATGCTTTAGGAAACCTTCATTTCACTGCCCCAGCAAATGCTCATTCTGAAGAAAAAGGTTTATGATCAGATTAGCTTGGGGATATGAGCAAGCAAACACTGAGTGCAGCATGTCCTGGACATTCAGTGGGTTGGAGGTGATGCCAATGACAGGGAGCCAGAGCTAGCCTCACCAGTAGTTGAAGCAAGAAGGAGCCTGGTATGCATGGCTCTGCAGAAAAAATGAGTGGTGTAATTGGCAGAAGGGAGCAGGTATGAAAACCCCAAAGATGTTATTTTAAAACAGCTAGTTAAAAATCAAATCTCAACCAACCTCAGAAGTGCTTCTCCGTTTGCAGCTCTGCTCAGGGCTTCCTCAGGAGGGAACAGTACTTTCGTTCTTTCCTTCCATGGACATCCAATTGGGACTTTTTGGAGCAGCCAGACCATGAAGGGGCAATTTACTGTGGACTCTGCGTAGGAAATGAGAACCATGTCCCTGTGAGATAGGTCTGGTCTGCCCTAGCCTGCAGCTCTGGAAACAGGGGCAGAAGAGGAAGGAGCTCTTGCAAAGCATATAAAAATGGTCGTCTGGAGATGGCAGCCGCTGTGGGACTGTACACATTTTTTTAAAAAAATCTGAAGAAATGTGAGGTTTCTTTTCACTGCTTCCAGGCTGTTGGAGTTGTTAAGCTGAATGATGTGTGTGAGAGGTATGGCACTGTCTTGAAGCAGGTAGGAGGTACTTAAAGGGTCATTATAGGGAGCAAAAGCCATTGTGTAAGGGCAGGAACCTGGCCGCAAATAGAGGGCTGAACAGTGGCGGCGTTACTCAGAGGCAATGACTAGGACAGCCTTCTTAGACATGACTGCCTTATGCTTCAACATGAGACCTGTCCCTGGGCAGCTATGGCTGCAAAAGAATGCGAGTGGAGGACCGCAGTCTCCACAGAAGGAAGGCAGGCAGATAGAGGTGTCTGATAGTTTTAGTCTCATTTGATGTTGGATCTCTATAGCAGAGGTTGACAGGGTGCTCAAGGTCACAGCAGAAGCTTGGGGCTGGGTCTTGGACTGCTTCGTTACTAAACTACTCGGACCTGTGTCTTCCTAGGTTGGTGGGAGGGAGGGTCAAAAAAGGTAACACCTCCCAGTCCTTTCCTTGAAAAACAGGTTTTGTCCATGCAGCAAAGGTATGACCTTGTGCTTTGAGAAATATCCTCTTCTCATCCCATAAGTGGTGTGCAGCATCAGTTAATCATCTTCAAACCCTGCCATCTCCTACCTCTGCTTTGCAGCACTCAAAAGGATTTGGAAAACCTGTGGAAATGGCTCTGGCATGGCTCTGCACTTAGAAATGCACAATGCTTTGTGGTTTAGGAACAGTGGGTTTGGAGGTGCAGAAGACCCTTGACTTCAGTCCCCTGTGGGGACCTCTGTCTCCTCTGGGGTCCATTGGCTGGGACTGGACCACAACAAAGAACCTGAAAGCAGTATCCTGCCCCTTCTGGGCAGTAACAGTTGTGTCCTACAGAGCTAATAGTGTGAGGGGTGCCAATGGAAGCCAAGTGGAGTTCCTGCATTGCTGGTGATATGAGCTTCTAGCATACTGTGGCTTTCACTTATTAAATTCTGCTCACCCCATCCCAAAGGAACCTTAGGAAACTGTTTAAATTTTTGTAGGTGAAGTCAAGCATTTAAATGCTAGGAAATGCCAGATTTATAGCTGCCACTGTAATCTTGCACATGTGCTTTGAGACAGCCTTTAGTAACCTGACTCCCTGCATTTCGCAAATGGCTGCATAAGGAGCTCAATTATGGCTGCCCAGATAAGCTTGGATCAGGCGTTTCCAGCTTCTGAGTACCTAACTCTCCTACCTGCCCAACACTGTGTGATATAAGCACGCATGCAAGGCAGGTGGCATGGCGTTTTATGTTTAGTTTGCAGGGTAGCTCAGAGCAGTGCAAGGTGAGAGTGCACAGGTCACCCTGGTCCTGTATGGCTTTGAGGGTGCTGCACCTGAGAACTGACCCTGATCAGCTCTGCTCCCAGAGCACTTAACAAATTTTGTAGGTTTATCACTGCGATGGTTTTACTTTTGCAGGCAGCTTTGAAATGTGGTGGCATTTGACCTCTGCTGAAACCAAAGGCATGACTCCACTGACCTCTGAGCATCACATACAGTATCGTCTCTGGAAATCTCCAGAGGTCCATTCCCCAATGAGCCCACCTGTGTTTGTTACAGTATGATAGAAAGCAAAATATTTTTTCTGAGAGGAAGGGGTTAATATCTTATTCATTCATGACTCTGTTTAGGATTTCATGTTATAGATGTTACCCAAGTGCAGAGTCCAGTACCAGCATATTGTGAGCAAGTTTTGGTTGAGATAAGCAAGCCGTGAGAGTGCAGCCTGAATGGGAAGGCATGGAGGACCGGGAAATCAAGTTACTGGCTGGGAAATTCCAGCTGAATTTTGTTTTCTGGTTTCAGGATAATGGTGAGACCTGTCTATGTCTGCCTGTTCATGGTGTGTGGCGCCTGATGCAAGCAAAGGTTAAGGTCATTAACAGTAGTTTCTAGAGGTCTGTCTTACTGCAGACTGGGACTCTGGGGTTCAGTGGTGTCCATCTGCATGTCCTCAGTTTACAGTGTTGTGCTGAAAATATGTGTGGGCTGGGCAGGAAACAGAGCCACAGAGGTCCAGATCCACACATGGACTGAGGTGATGGATTGCACTGGAGTGGCCCCTTGGAGACAAACTTGAGGGCATGCATATCAGTGTCACGAATCAGCCTAAGTTTCCTGTAGCACCTCGCTGACTTCTCAGCTGATGGTCTTTGTGGTAAGATACTGTTTCTTTTTTTCTCTCTTATTTCTCTGTGAAATGATTTTTAATCTGTCTCTTATTTTTTTGTTGCTTTTGTGTCAGAGTGGGTGTTTGATTTGAAGTCTTCACATATCTTAATCAAGTAGGGTCTTTTCTTGCTCACGCACTGCTGGACATAAAGCGTCAGCAAAATGAACTTTGCTAACAACTTTGTGTTCTGTGGGCAGGACACATCCAGGTCTTTCTCTAGTAGCTGTGCAGAATGTATCATGGCAGCCAGTGTAAGGAACATTTTTGGTATAACTTTACCCTGTTGCCTTTCTGACGCTCATCACACTTGGAGGTACTCTGCAAAGCAAATTAGAAAAGGAACAGGAGGCTTTGTTTCTCTTGATGGCTCTAGTCTCCTCCTTCCTTCTGCAAAAGGTTTTGATTTTGCCTGTTTACAGAGGACTTTGACTAGAAAATTAGAGAAATTATGTCATGAGATTAAACCTGGCAGGGGAAGGGCCTGCTGTAATTTCCCTGTGGTGTACACAGCTCCTGTCTGAGGACCACAAACATCTTTTTGCAGCTGTGGCTCCAATGCAGAATTAAGAGATTGGGAGGATTGGAGTTAGCTCACATGAATATCCACACCGAGCTCCACTGCTGCCCCACAAGCAGCTTCATGCCTGCTACACCCTGCTGCAGTGGCTTTAAAACAGTACCGATCCCTTGGTTTGGAAAAAGCAAACTCTGAACCACCTCATGAAGCTGCTTAATGAGAAAGGCATTGTACAATACCTTGGAAGGGGTGCAAAGATGATGTGGGGTGGCTCTGGGCTTGCAGTTTTGGCTGTCTCCAGGTTGTGTGAGTAGGGTCTAACCACAGCCCATGGAAGAGATGCTCTCTTGAGGAGATGGTACAGAAAATTCTCTTTTCAGCGTGGGTTTGAATCACCTCTGAGGCTGCTGGAAGCGAGCGATGACTCTGCTTGCCTGACAGATTTGTGTAACAAAAAAGGTCCAGCCAGCGCTGGGGTTGCTCTGACCTGTACTTCACTCCCAAGCCCCGGATAAAGGTAGAATTTTGCCAATGAAAGGTTCCTGTGTGTTTTCCTCTCCTATATGGATCCTCCAGTATCCTTCATGTCTCAGAGAATCACAGAATCACAGAATAATAGGGGTTGGAAGGGACCTCTGTGGGTCATCTAGTCCAACCCTCAAGCTGTGATTAAAGCTAGCATAGAAGACTTGTACTTTGTTTCCCACCTGTTCCTCCAATAATCCAAACCTGAACTCAACTACCTTCATATCTGCATGTATGCATTATAGTAATTTACAGTAGAAGATATGATTCTGCTGAGCTGATTCATATCCTTTGAAAACACAAAAGACATATCTATCTCTTGAGAGGTGGAATGTTTCACAGTAGCTCAAGGAACTAGACATGGGAATGAATCAGTCGGATGAGTGATGAATCACAAAACAGTCAAAAACAGTTCAGTTTCCCTTAAAAACTGGTCATTTAAAGCAAGTTGTCAGAAGATCAGTTTAAACTGATATAACCTTGCATTGTCTCAGATCTGAAGGCGAATAATTGTGTTGTTGACCTAATAATACAAAAATGTTAACATTAATGACTAATAGAAATTCCCCACTTAAAGAAAACATCTGCGTGTTGCAAAATTCAAATGTTTGGAGATTCCCAGTTAGGACCATCTCTGAAAAACAATTTCCCTGAATTCAGAAGTTTCTTGGTCTTTAACGATGATTTACATTACAGCTGGTGTTTAGCCAACCATACTTCCTTTTAAGCTATATGGTGGGATCCAATTCAGGCCATATTGGAGGATTGCTGTCTATTTCAACCTGTTTAAAAATAGTCTAATTGATTGATTGACTAATTCTTTCATATCACATCAGTGGTAAGACTCCACTCTCAATTGAAGATCCAATAAAAAGGAGAGGGTACGGGAACATGGATGAAACACAGACTTTTCTTGGAAGCAGATCAAGTGTTGACTCACTCCCAATCTATAAATACCTCTTTTGGGAAACGATTTTGGATAAGAGAGAGTTTTATCCAGAAGGTGAAGACATAGGGATGCGTCACCTCAGGAAAAAACTGTCAGAAGAAATCCACCGATTCTACAGTGAGGAAGGTAATTCCCTTTCTCTCAGTTCCTGTGTTACTTCTGGATTGCACTAAAATTGCTTCATTTGGATGTTGGGAAGCAATATATCTTGTTCTTTTCCAGATTCATCTTGGTGTACTTTAGCACTAGGTGAGCGTTCCATGGGGAGAGAAAAGAGAAGGGAGAGTACTATTCAAATGAAAGAAAAAGCTCTTGACTACAGATTTGAAAGTGATTACAGGGAGAAGCCATCATCAAAAAAATGCAAAATTTAAAATATATCTGATGTGGATCCTTGCCAGCCAGCAGGGCAGAAGCTACAGGAACCATAAGTGTAGCTCTGTTGTGCCTTAGGGATTGGTCTGCTTCTCCGTTCCATTTATGCTTAGTTAGTACAGTGGTCCTTGTTGAGCTGTAGCTTTGGATGAGCTGTTTCACATCTGTTCGGGAGCTCTTGGCACATGCGTAAGGCAATTTAAGACCACTTACCATGTTGGTGCCTACAGAAGATTCCCTGTATGCTGGTCCTTTCACTCTTTTGTCTTTTCTCTTGATGAGTCAGTTAAATTGTGATTGGAAACATCCACTGCCATATTTTCATTTCACATATCATTAGGTATTTTTTCACTGAGTTGCAGTTCCATTTGTCTGTATTTCACTAACATCAATCAGAGACAACATATGATGAATCAATATGCTCTGCTTGCACTGGCGTTGTCATATCTCTTATGCCTTCCTGGGTTGTGTGTTGTAGTCAGATGTAAACTATTGCGCCTGATACAGGGAAGTCTTCTGGTTTGTGTGACGTGTGAGGCCAGGGTAGGTTGCCACAGTGGTCTGTTTGGCAATGACCTATGAAACAAAGAAATTTTCTAAATGAAAGGCTAACAGTGGAAATTTTTTACCAAAAAGGAGATAGCAGAAGACCTTGCCCACTGATGTCCTGGAGATCTTGGTGACAGCAAGATGTGGTGGGCAAGGGATAAAAGCATGGACATGGAGAGTAAGTGCTCTGTCAGAATGCTCTGGTTGAGCCAGGAAGCAAAGTGCGTGTCTTGAGACTGTCTGAAGATGGAACAAAAGAGATTTCATGGGGTAAGCACAGCTGTTTATGCAAAGCATCTGACTCAGCCATGGGCAGGACTGGGGCCACAGGCAAATGTGTCCAGAAGGAGCAGGGAAAGAAAGACTTGGTTCTTGGAGCCAGAGCACTCCTTCCTAGCATCAAAATGCTTCACCCTGGTTCATGGTCACTCTGACACTGCCAAATCCCTGCACATCAAGTTATCTGTGAGTGAGTTTTGGGCCGCTCCAGGTATTCACACAAGTGAAATGGTTAGAAGACACGCAGCAAATAAGCAAAACTGCTGCTGTAGCCCATCCATAAAATGTGAGATGGGATTCAGCAAATTCAAATGACCCCTTTGTCATGCAAACTGCAGCCCATGTCTGTGCAGAGAGGCTAGGTCAATCACATGTACTCTGGTGCTAACTATTTATTTCATTTCCATGTTGTGGCAAAGAAGGACAGGTGAAAGCAAAAGAGGGCTCCAGGATGTTGGAAACCATTGGATGCCCTGGAATAAAATGAGATCAGGAAATACAAGGACAACCTGTGGATCAAAGGGTATAAATCCAGGTTCCCAAATAAAGGGGTGATTATGTGAGCAGTTAAGGAGGGATTAGAATCATAGGTGATAATAGTAAGCAGCTGGAAAGGGAGGCCATAAAGAGCCAGAAATAAAAGGCAGGTGGAAAAAAATAACAGATGAGAGAGGTGTGATAGGAATTCTACTCCAATTAAAAATGTTAAATGAAGTGCTCTGATGCACCTCACGTTCATCTAAAAGTATGAAATGAGCCACCCTGTGAAGTGCTCTGACTCCAACTGATACCCCAGGTTCTTCCACATCTTCCTGGGTTATGACTTAGGCAGGAGACTATACGTTCTGGAGAAAGGATCCTCTAAAGAGGTGCCTTTGTGGTAAGTGCAGTCTTTGAAGTCTTGCTGAAATGTCACTGCTGTTTCATAGGACTGTGGTAGGTGGACAACTATTCTAGATGCCTCCAGCATTTCCTTCATGGTTGATGTTTCTTTCTTAGTCTGCTGCTGGAGGCTGGGAGTAGCCTGCTGGGATTTTGGGAAACTAGAACATGACGGTGTTGCTCTGGGGGGAAAAAACCTCACAGATTTTGTCAAAAGTACTGAACGTCCTGTGCCAGGAGCTGATTTTCATCTTTGCTGCAGGCTTGTAGCTGAGATTCAGCTAGGGAGCTTGACAGCTCATACAGTCATAGTTGCTTGAGCTACAGCCAATCACTGTCCTCAAATATGTCTTAGATCCGCAAGACCTGGTTCTAAGTCCTGCAGCTGACCTGCCTGTAGATCCTTTGAGAAGGGTGACTTACAAGAAAGTTGAGCTCTTTTGGCCTTTCAGCAAAGTTTCTCGTTCTTATGTGGTTAGTTCCACACAGAAGGTTCAGGAAAATGGCTTTCACTTGCGGGTTAGACACATCTTTGTGCTGAAAAACTAGAGCTCCATTATTTCCAGTTCAGGTTCTTCATAACTTTTACATGGAGTTCTTATATTTCCTTTTCGCTGCTCAGGAAATCCTTTGAAGATAAAGACAACAGCACACGACAGAAAGGAAAGAGTAAAGCCAAGTTGACTTAAATTTGCTTTTGCTCTTCAGCATAAGAAGTTATCCCAAGCCCTTCATACTGATGCACAATCTCATCTCTTTGCTACAGCTCTCGTCTTTTTTTTTCTTCTCCCTGCAAGAGCCGTCAGTTTCGTGTACAAAAAACCAAGTTACGTGTTCAGGATGCAGAGAAGGCAAGGATGTGTCCTGCATTTCCAGCCCTAGCTAGGGGGTGTTCAGAGCTGTGAAACCTATCAGGAGTCCAGTAAAGAGAAGGAGGCAAGCTTGTAGTAAGACTTGTACCACTTCTTCACCACAGCTGCACAGGCCATCTCATAAAGCCAGAAGGAAAACTAGAATCACCCATCAGCTAACATTTGGGCAAGTGGGGCAGAAGTTTGGAGGATTTTGTGACACTGTTGTATAGCAGAACTGTTCCTCCCTGTTGCCAGTGAAAATCTCTCGCTTTTTACATCTTCCTGTCTTATTTCATCCTCTGCATGACTTCTGCTGGCAAGGTTGCCCAACAGATCATGGAAGAACCAAATGCCAGCATGCCAGAGGCTTTACTTGCTGTCCTCTCATGTGCAGGGACAGTCGGTTGTTTGTTAAAATTTTCCTGGTCATATCTTCCCTTGCTTCTTCTAGCCAGTGGCTACTAGCCAAAAGCACCTTTTTAATAGCTAAATAATGGAACTGTTGCAGTTGGAGCTGCCTCAAAATCTCAGTGAATTTTGAAGGAGAGATCTCAAATTGATATGTTTTTTGAGGCCAGAGGAAAATCCGTGGAATCCTGAAGTTATTTATCCTTTTCTGCCCTGCAACCAGCTCCTAAAATGTTCTCTCAAACTAAACTGAAACCTCACGTCTGTAACCAACTTTTTTGTCATTGTGAATGCCCGTGATAGAGTAGGAAATTGTGTAGTAAATCTCAAGTTTATGCTTTGACAGAGACTAATGTAAACAGCAGGAGGGAGCTTGAAGTTGGAAAGACAGTGTCACCCTGATCAGGTCTTCTGATGGGAGCCTGGTGCATTAAGGAGGTAGTGGGCAGGTTGGCCCATTTCTTTTACATGAACAAAGAAGTATGAGCTCCAGCTAGGGGGAATGGTCCAGTGATGCTGGTTTGGAATCTGGGAGATCACAGGTCATTTTGTGGCTCTTGCAGAGACTTGCCAGTGTGAATTTAGGCTAGCATCCAAGATGTGACAATTCAGCTAAAGATACTATTCATGTGACTCACACCTGGTGGAGCAGGGTCACCCATGGCTCATGAAAGCAGTCTGTTCTGCTGGGTGCCTCCAACTCTTTTAAAAGAAAAGAAATAAAATGCAGTATGGACACTAAATTTCCAGGCTTTCAGTCTCTCTTGCCTTTTAAAACTGTTCTTACTGCTTTGCTTCCCCTTAAGCAGCCCTAGAAAGTGGTGGCTGAAAGGGTCCAGTGAGGGAGGATGGGAGTGATTCACTGCTGCACTCTTTCAGTTCGGATGTAAAAAGATGTTTGATTTTTTTAAGAGGATATATCTGCCAGTGTCCAGCTCTGTGCAGGGAACTAGGACCAGGGGTCCATGCTAACTTACCTCTAGCTCTTGCACCATGACTAATGTAGATTCAACTAACCGTGTCTGCTCTCAGTTGCATCTGTCCAGCTGTCAGGCTAAAGTCAGTGCTATTTGTCTTGTTTTAAGTTTAGACCAACACTTAAGTCCAACAGGAGTATTTGGCTTGTACCAGCTGATGCTTGAACAGGCTTTGGATGCCCTTTTTCCTACTGATTGCATCAAGAATTAATTGCCTTCTGTACCTATGAGAGGTTTTGTTAATTATTCCTAAATGTGGTTTTTGCTTCTGCAGCCCCAGTGGAGCTGAACAAAGGGAACAGAGAGCAGGATGGAGGTAAATCTTTTGGTTTCGTGTGAACATCGTTTCAGGACTGTACAAAGTAGGTCTGAATTCCTGGGCTTGATTTATTGCTCATTAATATCAATGCTAGTATCTCCATTGGGTTTAACTCGCACTGTCCAGATCTGTCTTCTCTCAGTGATATATGCACGGGCTGCAGCAAATGCGAGGTGTTGCCCTGCAGCAGCTGCCTCGTCCACCAGCTCCCTAGCTGCATGTGAGGTTTTCTAAACAAAAAAAAGGAAGGAAAACGCTACAGTCGCTTGTTGTGTGCTGCAGAATGAGCTTTTCTTGCTTTCTTGTAGTTCTTCAGTCTGTCCAGTGATCACACTCCTCTGCAAGGGTGCACTGGTCAGTCTTATCAGAGAAATACATGTAGAGAGTTACAGTGAACAGTGACCTTGTGCAAGGAGAAGGAAAATTATGCTGGAAGGGTGGTTTGGAGCAGAGCAGGACTGTGAGAAATGAGAGCGGGGGCTAAGGGTCAGGCTTGAATAGCCATGAAACTTATCCCCATTTTTCTCGTGCTTAATCCATCTGGTTCCAGTTTGACTTCCTGATGTATCTGATGCGATTCACACCTTGCAGCCCCAGCTCTGTCAGTCCCTTCCAATACCAACAGCAAGCGAAGTAACTGTCAGTGTACTCTCAGGCACGTTAAAGTGAATAAAAACAGGTACATCCCTTTTTTTGGCAGTTGAAGGGGGGGCAGGGGAGAAGGCACTTCGTACTTGCTCTGAGCCGTGGGACCTTAGGAACAGACAGCTTCATATTTGTGGCACATGCTGAAGCCATTTTCCCCAGGGCGATGAGGTAGATAGCACCTGATGGACTGCGGCTTGCGCTCTCAGTTTTGTTTTATACTCTGTTTTTAAAAGCGTCATGGCTGACAGTGCGTGCGTGCGGACTCGGGTAGGACACCTGGTTTCTCCGCTGGGGAATTCTTCGATGCAAACAGCTGGAGAAGCTGTCAGAGGGAGTCTTGCTCCAGGGATGAAATTTGACTGCAGTTGAGGTACACAGAGCAAATGGCATTCAGACGGCTGCTGGCCTAGTCGCTTCACTTCCCTGCCTCCCCTCCGCATCCCCCCGCCCTGCAGTCAGTCTGGGAGACATATGAAGCATATTGCTGTGAGGTATTAAAATACTTGGCAGTGAGAGAAGTGTTGGGTGAAAGACAAAGCCAGAAGTACCTTTTCTTGTGGCATGAGCCAAATATTATTGCAGGTTTGGAGTTCTTGGGCAAGGATTTTGCAAGAGAATCTATTTTGCAACATTTTTTTTTTTTCATTGTTTCCTCTACAGACAACGTGCTTAGTTGGCTCATTACAGCATTTACCAAGAATTTGTTCTAGGACAGGATTAATTAATTAGACTGTCAGCATGCCGATTTTCCACCACAATTCTGTTTCACGGTCTCCCTTGGGAATAAAACGTCTGCCCAGGGGCAAATGCTTACGGTGATGGGCAGACTGCAGTCTGCTTTTCCTCAGAAGCTACGTTTATTTTAGGGATGAAAAAATGTTTCCATTGCATTTACAAGGGTTTTATCCTCAAACTTATTGGACGTGGTTGCAGTTTGGGACACATGTATGCCAGCAGCAAATGTCATTTTGGTTACCTTTTGTTCTGACTTGAGAGAGGACCCAGGGAGGTGACTGGAGAAAGCATTTGAAAGAAAACAGTAGAGATCATTGAGCTTTGATCATCCTTTCAAGTGACGTGGCTGAAAATAAACCAAGGCACAGAAAAAAAGCAACAGTCAGTGTCTGTGAGAAAGAAGAGCATTGGGTCAACTGGTAAGGCTTTGATGGGATTGACCAGGGAGTCGTGAGAAGGACAGAATTTCTCTTTTCATGGGTCAGAGACAAAACCAAATGCAGGTCAGTGGAAGTCTGTGAGTTTGCCTTCAGCCTCCTCCACCTCTGAAAAGACTAACTTGCAAATTAGAGCAGTGGCAAAGGGAGGGCCATGTGTGTCACCCCTGCTTGATCCTGTGTATACACCAGCCAAGTAGGCTCCTCAGGAGAAGGATACATCCCAGCCAAAACAGTGTGAGGAGGTAGGAAAGCAAGTCTCTGCTTTGCTCCTGCCTTCTTGTGTGACTGCAGTCAAGTTAGGGATTTTCCAAACCTCTCCTTGCCACGTTACTGCAGCTAGGTCCTTCCAAAAATCCTGCGTCTGCTTTATCTGTCTGTCTACAATCGGAAATACTTTGTCTCTTATCTTGAACTGAAGCTCTTTGCAGCTTCAAAGTACTCTCGCTTTGTGTCTGGACAGCTCCCAGCGATGTGGGTTCTCATCAGAGCTGGGGCTTCCCTGCGGATTTCTTACTATTATGTGCAACCGGGAGTGTCCTGGTTTTTTTCAGCTATGTAGAGGAGGAGAGGGTGCACCTTGGTATGCTTGTGACTTGTGGTCCTGCATGCATTGAGATCTGATACCATGGATAAGTGGGTCTTTGGAGCTATTGTCCATTTTAGGCCTTTGTGCTGGAGTGCCCTAGACATACTGTGGCTGTGTACAGATGCTGCATGCAAGTCTGGATATGTTTTTGAACCTGACAGATGCCTGGTAGTAGGTCTCCCTGTGATGGGACAAGTGGAAGCTTGGAAATCTGGAGTTAAAGGCTAGAAGTCACTAGTTCTACTCAGTCTGAACTTTGTGCTGTGGGAAGAGGACATTTCAGAATTTCTGCACACCACTGGGTAGCCCTTCAGTGATCAAGCTTGCTGTCCTGCAAATTTTTTCCTTAAAACAGCTCCTTGGTATGATACCAGTGAAGTGTACTTAACACAGCTGCTGCTGATACCTGGGTTTTTTATCTGCTGGGTTTTTGCTGGTCATCATTGCCTCTTTGCCATTTGTCCCCCTCTATCTTTCTTGCATCCTCCCACATGCCTTGGACTATGAACACCCGGGGTCTGGGACCAGTTGATGGGTTTGTACACCTCCTGTCACCATGGCCTAAGCGTTCAGGTATCACCAACTACAGATGGCAGATAATGGTTGTACGTCAACCAGAGCATCGGGGGAGAAGGCAGGTACAAGATGCACATTGATGTTTGCTGTTCCGTTGAGTTCCTTGTCCATATGCTTGAAGCTATTGGACATCTGTCAGAAAAGCTTCATTTAACCTAAAAATCTTCCAATCCCAGTCTTAACCCAAGTATCCCACTTCTTTTTCACTGCATGTGCTCTTTAACCTAGCTCTTCTGAAGTGTACTCTCTTGCCACATACGTCTTGCATTAGCTGTGATGCGAACTATCCGTGCAAATCTCCCGCTCATCTAACAGTGATGGTTCTTGGTTGACAAGCTAATCTCATCCATGTGGAGAGCTTTTCAACTAGGTGGCTTTATAGCTCAATAAAATTAAAACTCGTTAACTTAAAAAAAAAAGTTTAAATCCTTATTTGTGGATAGCAGGCCTAGTTCTAGTAAATGTTAACTACTGCACAGTGTTTGATGACCCAGGACAGACCTGTCGCTAGAGACAGGTAGAGTAGTTAAGGGAGGAAAAACCTAGAGATGACATTCAGAAATGCACAGCATTATTGCTGGCTTTTTTAGAAGTAGAAAAGATCCAAGTATCTGTGTACGGCAAATGTCTTCCTTTATGGGTGTGTTTGCATGGACTTCTTTTATCTCCTGCTGCATGCAGTGGAATAACGGCCAGATATGGTCCTTAGGGATGCTGCACTCAGGACGGGCTGGTAGATGCAGGATTGAAAGCAAGGTTCAGCATCAGATGTAATATTGGCAAGATATTCTCCAGGATGCAAAAAAAAGGTGTTTAATATTGCACAGAAGATCACAGTTTCTGTCTTCTATGGATTTTCTGTTCTTAAACATTTTAGGACTTGGAGATGACATGGAACTTCTAAATGACCATGTAAGTAAGCAAGCAAGCAGAAACCATGCTGGGATCTGCTCTAAGAATAATGAGTTGATGTGTCCCAGGACCGGTATGTGTTCACTCTTATTATTTCAGCAAACCGCTGGGTGTTTTTGTCTTTTTCTTACACGTGAGGGGTGCTGACTTGGAGCTTTAGGCTGGAATTGAGTGGAATTCAGGTGTTCTGAATCCAAAATCACTCTCTTGGCAACTATTGCACAGCTAGAGCCAATGCATTAAGTACCTTTTCAGATTATTCCTGCATATCTGAGTTTTCGTTTTTGGTGGCCTTGCAGCCACAGCTATTTGACAAAGCTAAGCAACTTGATGCATAAGTTGCCTCCCTTAACCAACAGAAATGTTGAAAGTGGGTATTTCTGAAGTGAGTTGCTGGGCAGTGTTAGGCTAAAGATCCACTTCTTCCCCCGACTTTAGCCAACAGTGCTTGCTGAAAGATACCTCCGTATCTGGGTGTACAGGTGGACTTAGCCAGGCCATGTCCTCCAGCCATGCCCAGCACACCCGGCAGATGTGCCCAGAGCTCAGTCAGGCACAAGAATCCACATGCAATGATGATGTGTGAGATGCCAAACTCCTACCAGGTCAGGAGTAAGAGAACACAACAGAAATGCAGCCCAACTCTTGCCACAAGCCCATCATCACGTTACTGTTGAGCCTCTGTGTGTGTGTTGCCATTACGGTGTATGGCCCACCGAGTGTATCTGAAAAGCCTGCTTGGTCCCTGGCAAAGGGATGTTCCCAGATGTGCCGCAGAGACTTTGCCCATTGTGTGATGTGTAGAGCATTTTTTCCCTTTGTTCCAGAGAGGAGCATTTCACCCACAACTACTTGGACGTGTTGCAAAAAAATAAAACATTGCATTATGAGAAAGGGAGCCACTCATTTAAACAAAATGATGCAAAAAGTCGTGTAAAATGTGAAATACGTATAAAAGAAACCCTATACAGGAGCCAGCTGCATGAAAATCCCCATAAATTGTGAATATTTCAGCGCTGTGATGAAGTCATGCAATCAGGAAGATTGCGGTGTCTTGAGGAATGACACAGCTCAACTTGCAGCCCACACGTAGCTCGCCTGCCCTCTGTCACGGCAACACAATAGGCTAGGGTAAAATCTTGCAGCCATCAGATTCCCCCAGCCTGAGCCCCTTACCCCTTACCTTACCCTGCATCTTGGCTGCCCGTAGCACACAGGTCTGGGGATAAAGCTGCATGTGGTCAGGCAGGAGAGGGAATGCAAAGCTGGGCAGGCAGGGCTGTCCTGACAGTTTTACTGAGAAACAGAAAGAGTAATTCAAGTTTTTTGCACTGTTTCTTGCTGCAACACTCACCATGGCTAATTAAGATTGCGGCTCTGACTGTGATCTTGCAGCTCTGACCTTGTAGTGCAGAAAAAGACCTTATGTGCTTTGCAGGCTCATCCCTTTTCCAGCAGAAGTATCCCTTCCTAGGTGCCAAGAAAGGGACCTTGCCAATCCCTTGGCATGCCTGAGAAATCCGTCTATGCCTGCACATCACCAGGACTTTGACCCAGGCAAAGGGGTACTTACTGAAGCACTGCAGATGCTTTTGATACCCCAGGAGAGAATTGTTTCTTTTGTGTTGATGTATGCACTGTTCCGCATCACTTACGGAGAATTTAAATGTGGCTTCTGTAACTGTAGAGGGCTTCAGAGAGGGCTGTGGGTTTGCTGATCTGGGTCAAGCCTAGATCTGAGAGGCCACCAATATCTTAGGGAGCTAGCAGAGACGGTGCCAAGTGGTGGGGACAGGGTACCACGAGTCATGGAGGGAACAGGGTGATACCATCTAAAAATACCATCCAGTTGCTTCCCAGCCACCTCCTCATTGTGATCTGAATTTCTCCATTTCAGTAAAACTCCAAATTTCTTCACATAAATATTTCCAGTTCCTGGTTAGAGGGCTGTGCGTTGTTTGTTTTGATTTTGTTTGTGGTTTGCTTATAGCGGGTGCTCACTGCCTGCTCAGAGGGCTGGCTTGATGATCTTCGTATTTTCCAAAACCTCTTGACCTTTGTTGCAGTTAATTTGTGGGGCAAGGCTGATCAACAGCAGGCCTCCCCACTGCTGTCCTCAGTCAGTGAGGAACAGGGACAATGAGCCCTCCTCTCAGCCCGCAAGGGGAATCAGTGCCCAGCAAACCCATGAAGTTTGTGGAAGCAGGAAGCTGATGCTGTGCCACCATGTATGGGGAACAGAGTTTTTTTTCCCAGAAATATCCAAACACTTAGACAGCACAGCAGGAGCTCAACACTTCTGGTACAGTGAGATCTGACAGCACCAAAATCAGACAAAACAGCTCTTTTAGGAGCTGTTTTAGCATTTCTGATCCTCACTAACAAAAGCCACTGAGGTGCAGAAGAGTTTCAGCCTCTTGTGTGGGTGCAGTGCTTGGATAGGATGGAGCCTCTCTGCAGACAAAGGGAAGTATGAAGGCGCCCAGAGGTATTCCTTGCACTTCCTATATGCGAAGGCAATCAAAAACCAGCCACTGCATATTAATCCTTACCTATATCTGATAAACTGTGTTATACTACATGATCAAAAAACAATTCTCCATCTAACGGTGAAAGTTTTATCCTGTCTCCTGACTCCCCTATATATCACAGGCAGAAACGCTGATGTGTTGTGCTTAATGACCGACATGCTGATGCATGAAATTGTTATTGCTGTTGCAGACCTACGGCAAGACCTGTATTGTCTCTCTTGTCTACATTGATCTACACCGTATCAACATCAGTAAGGAATCAGCTTCACTTCAGTTTGCATTTGCATCCCTGATCATTCTGAGTGATGTTTCTATTTCTAAAAAATATCCGGGTCTGGGGAGGACAGAAGCACATGATTTAACTCTAAAAGCGTGCGGTGAACCCTTTTCAGATGCTTCCTAAACAGCGTGAAATGTATGCAGTGTTGTATGGGGGCCCAGAGAATTGGTGTGCTGAACAAAATTCATCTCAGAGTAAAGCTGATAATGCTGTTGTAGGAATGGTCTTCCTGAATGTATCTACATTTTAGACGTACAGCTGGTTCCAGGCCGTTTTTCACTGCCTCTTTAGCCACAGGGATGTAGACTTTGCTACTGGTATTGCTCTCAAAATGCTATGACTTCGCTCACTCAGCCCTCATGTTTTAAATCACTGTTGCTTTGGAGGGGGAGGAAGTTGCTTTCCATTCCCTGGATGCTATTAAGAAAAATCACAAACTGTCTGATTATTATTTTTCTTTTTTTTCTTCAGTCCTGAAATGCTGAGTGTAATGAATGTGCTAAACCTCACACCACCAGAAATCCAAGGAAACGGAACATCTATTTATAAAAATAAAAACTCAAATTGCCCCCAGCATTCATGCATCATTAGAAAGCTAAACCGCAGCCCCAGAAATCAACGCCTTCAGTCTGAACATGTGCTCACAGCTCGGTGAGGGATGGACCAACACAAAGCCACTCTGTAAGGAGGTGCATGGAGGAGCAGCCAAGGCATCGCCCAACCTCTGCAGCGTGAAAAACCCAGGAGGTGAACTAGTCCCTTGGAGACCAGGAAAGGTAATAAAGCAAAGAAAGAAGTTTGGGGGAAATCTTCCAGCTTTTGTCACTGGTTTTTGCACAGATTGCTTGTGGAAAGGGAAGGATGGTGGCTAATGAAGGGCAAGCTTCAGCTCTGGTGCAGGCTGCCTGGAGCCCTTAAGCACCTTCCTCGGGGGGACATGCTGGATCCTATGCTTGATCCCACCTTGAACGAGCACTACCCTGTTTCAGGGGATGGTTGGAGTTCACTCTCTGCTCAGTCTCCCAGCACTCCTCCCTCTTGCCTTGGTCAAGTGGTCACCTGCTGAGTTTAAATGACACAAAATGGAGGATGCTGTTCACATGCATTCTGGGCTGCCTCTTGTTTTGCTCCCCTGAAATAAACTTGTGCTCGAGCACAAGCAGCAGAGTTTCATCTGACTATGATTCTAAAACTTGATTCAGATTAATTAAGCTTTCAAGAATACAGCCCTTATGGCCACTTCCATTTGTTAGTGATGGAAGATTACATATGCTAATTAGGGAACGAATATAGCCTAAGGAAATTTCCGTTTTCTTGTGCCTAATGAAGCTTTTTGATGTGTTTTCAGAAGGGCCTGCTACAAAAGGAAGAGCAACACCTGCTGAACGTGGCAGCAAGACAAAAGGGGTGGCAGGAGAAAGAAAGCAAGGGCTCATAAGGCTGTATCTGGTTCAGACAGCTTCAGCTATAGCCCCCCTGCAGCACTCTCAGTTCAGTCCTGGGAGCCTGAGCTCTTGAACGGGCTGTGAAGCTGTCTGGACAGTGAAGCTGTCAGGTGCGGTTGGATCACAGCAGCCTCTGCTCCTTAGTTTATATAAAGATGAAAGGATAAAATAGACATGCACACATGCATATCAAAAGAGCAGATGCTTGTATCCAATGGCCAGCACAGGCTGTTGCTTTCTTCTGCTTTACAAAGCAAGCCAAGATACAATTAAGGTCTAATGACAATTAGACCCCTAGGAGTAATAAAATAAGTAGGACTTACTCTCTGCTAGAAACTGCAGCTAAAATGGCGTTAGATCTTCCCCTTCTTTTCTTTCACTCTTCTTATTTTGATTTTTGTTTCACCAGGCTTAGTGGGGTTTTACTATTTTATCGATGAAAAGATGGACTTCTCTGCTCTCCAGTAAACCCACAAAAAAGAAACTGAAAACTGACATTTCTGTGAAAACTTTCTCAGGGGCAGGGTGGTAAGGAAAAAGATGATGTTTTTCATTAAATGTTGCAAATGAAAATTTTTTACCCTCTCCCTTCAAACATAGATTCTGTGGTCTCCCTCCTGATAAGGAGCAGTGTTAATATAGCCTTTTCCTTTCTCCAGCTTGATCCTCCTCTTCTTCATTCCAGGATTACTCTGGCAGATACCCGGGATGAGAGATCCAGGGTTTGCTTGGCTTGCAGGGACCATTCAGACCAAAGTGAAGCTCTTGGAGAACGCCACCCACAAGGGATGCAGCTCGTGTGGACTTGCAGTATTTGCAGAAAATCCAACAGGTCCTCAAGCCAGTCTGTCCTCATCATCTCTTGATGGCATATCTGGCTGCAGGCAATCGTTTAAGGTAAGCACACTAACATATTTGTGAAGGAAAAGGACAAAGGCATGCTGAGCATGCCTCTTCATATGATGATCAGTCACTGCTCCAGTGGCACCGGTGATGCTCTTTCCCAACCAAGTGAGTGTGGCCCTGTGATTTATGGTCCTAAACATGGCCAGCATGAGGGGAGCAAGGCCAGCCGCTAGCTCACCATGGGATAACCACATGCGAAGGACTAAAGTGCTGAGTTTGTGTCCAGCAAATTTACAGCATGGTTGTTTGCCAGATGTTTGAAAAGTGCTAGTACTGCCCCCAGTACTGCAACGTGAGGTGTAAAGGTAGATGCAGTGATGAGGTCTGGCTGCCAGGGGCAGATAGGCATGTCCCACCACAGGTGACACTGCTGCTTGACTCTCCCTCCCTCTGCCTCTCGCTGCCCAGGGTCCTGCTGCAACAGGCAGGAGAGTGAGAAAAGAGTCCCATTAAATTTGTCCTGCCACAAACCTTGTGACTGCAAAGCCACCAGATGAAAGCATAGCTGAGCTGCAGGAGCAAAAACTTCTCTGTGCCTTGTGCGTACCCAGGAAGCCAGGAAGGCTAAAACCCCCTGGGCGTTATGAGAGAGATGCTCTGGCTGTCCTCAGCAACCAGACCACGTCTTTCTGGATCTGTGTTGCTCCAGTTTTTACGCTCTGAAATGCTTTTGTCCAACCATTCTCCAGCAAACGTCCCATGCCTTGCCCAAGAAGGGTATGCAAGTTTCTGGTCCTAATTAAAATGTTGATCTTCTGGGTGACTGCAAGCAGCTCCAGCCATCTCTGCAGAGCTGATGGCAGAGTAGGGAAACCCTCACCTCTCTGGTGGAGCTGAGGGCTGGCTGCTTGGAAAGTCCATGTCTCGCAGGTGGGAGGTGATGGCAAGCTGGAGAGTGCCGTTGTTTACTTACCCGTCTCTTCCTTTCAGCCTGTTTATGGTAGAACTAATCCATGCTCGCAAAGTGAAGGCAGGATGCTCAGAGCTGTCAGCACATGCAGTTCCCAAACCCATGAATCAATCATTGCGAGTCCCAAACATAAGCACAAAATATCTCAGACAAACTCAATTTTCCAGTTTTGAAATAAGGAACTTCTTTTTCTTTTTCATTTCGCCATTTTAAGTCTAAGATTTAGTGCTAAACTGACAGGCTTAACTTGTAAAGTAACTGGCAAATCTTGAAAGAATTGTGGTTTTCTCCTTCCCAAAGGACATTGCAAGTGACATGGTTTTTCGCTTTAGTGATAGATGGTACTTGCAGGCAAGTATTTAGATATCTAAGTACTAAAGCAGCCACATGTCTGGTTCCTATCAATAATACATTTTGTCACTCTGGAATTGAAACAGCATGGATACCACACATAGAAATGGAAGGGAGAATTATACATAAAATTAATTTTCCCCATAAAGGCACATAGTTTCAGCTGTCTCAGTTCATGGGAGAGTTTGGATGTTCATTTCCTGGGGATTGCCTGCCCCTATGTTTTACCTTTGATTCTGTGTACCAGTGAACAGTGTCTCTCAAAGCAGCACATGGGTGGAGCCATGCAATTGCAATGAAATTAGGGGAAAAAAAAAACAAAAAAGCCAACAAAACACCATCCCCCAGCCCCCACAGTATAAACTAATGGAGCTGATGTAATTGAAACGTTTTTAAACTGAAGCCTGGAACCGAGGTGAATAATTAGATGTGAAAGCAGGCAAGTGGCACACGCCCTTGAGTGGCAGGAGAAATATTGCACCCAGCTGAAGTTACGTTTGAGATCTTCCTTGATGAGCCTTCAGATCAGTAGCACTAGTTTATGGTTCCCTAGCTATCCACTGGAAAAGCAGCAATCGCTCCTCACCACAGAAGGGATTATCAGGTTCTAGGATTAATATCAGCTCCCCCTCTTTTCAAGTCTTTAGAGTCCATGAAGTAAGAGCAGTTTTAATTATCTGGGCGGAAATGCACTGAACTGCTCTATTCTCAGACTAAGACCTGTCCAAAGTGGTTATTGCCCTGAATAAACGTATTCAAAGGAGACAGTGTCTGCTTTCTGCACATATATCTAAGGGGTGTGTTGTAGTGTACTGGACCTATCTGAAGTCCCAGTGAACCAGGACTTCTGGGATGAACATTCAGCAAAGATCAGATGTTCTGCAAGGGAAACTCCAGGTTTTCTCTATGCATCAAAACAAGCTGGCAGACCTCAGAGAAGAGTTGTCATCTGGGGCATGCCTTGTGTCAAAGCTGTGGTGAAGGTTCAAGTCCTCCCAAGAGTTCCCTGGAAAGCTCCATCGCAACAGTAGATATTAGCCCTTCTTCCCTAGAGAAAGGGAGATCCAAACCATACCGGAAATGGCCATGGGTAGGAAGAGACAGCTCATAGTAACGGGTGTATAAAGGCAATATTGTGCTCTCTTGGATGGCTCTTGCAGCACCTTGAAGGTCTCGTGTCCTTAAATCACCTGCTGGTTTCTCACTCGAAATGCTTCATGGCCCATTTATGCCCACTGGTTTTCCTCTGCTATTTAACACTCATTCCCTTGCGGGATCACGGGTCTGGTGTGGCATGTGGTCATTGTGCCCTGGGTATGCCTGAAAGAATAAGCTATTCAAGCAATTTTGGATGAATTTCTGGGACCTCTCTGGCTTTTGTGAGGAGACTTCTGTGCACATCAAAAACCAAACCAGCTGGTAGAAGGAACTGCTGAGCTATGTGGTGAGGCATTCAGTGGCTTTAGGGAGCATCTGAGGCTTCGTATATTGATAATTTGGAGTCGAGCATCTCAGTGGGCCAAGTCCTAAGCAACTTGATAGCTTACATGAAAGGTGTTTGAAATGCATCTTCTGCTTGCTTAGTCAGGAATGCCCTGTCTTTATACTGTTAAGCACAGCACAGAGGAGCACAAGCTCCATTAGATCAACCATGTTCCAAAATCATGGTTGGGTTTGGCTATCTGTTTGCAGGTTTTCCCCTGCTCAGTCTTTTTCTACTTTGCTGGTAACAGGAGATTTCTTGGAGCAGTACCTTTCTTTGCTTGAAAGACCAGAACTATATTACCCTTCCCCCCACTGTATTTCCCAAAAAGACTCTGTCTCATCAGTAACATGGAAGCTTCCTTCTCTAATGCTTGAACGCATTCGGATGCAGAGCTGGCTGGAAAGTGGTGTTCACCAACAAAAATGTAGCATTGCATTTTCATTGAAATTTGCTTTCTTGATGAACAACAAATCTCTTACATGAAGAAGCAATACTCGATTTGAAAAAATACTTGATTTAAGAGTGTTAACTGGCTCTGTTAAGGACATGTGTGGCCAGTATTTCCTTACCTTCACTTAAATAGCAAGGAATGTTTCAAGATGCATCACCCTTTCTAACTCTTCGGACATCTTTTTTCTTTCTTTATGCCATATTTAGAAAAGACTTCTTAAACACTTTTGAGTTTTATAAATCTCATTTCCTAGTGCAGTCAGCTCTGAGTCTGTGGCTTTTCTACCTTTAGTTTGGAAACAGCTGTTGCTAAGGGACGTTCATAAGGTGGATGAGATGGTTTCCCTTCAGACAGAGGGATTACAGGGGGACCAGAGTCAGGCAGAGTTACTCTGTGCTATGCTCATGGGGGGGGTGGAAATTTAAAAATTTGGAAAGCTAGTAGCTGCAGTCCTGATTTTTGAGAAGAATAAGTCCATTTCCAGCTATGCACTTTTTACACAGCCTTGGGCCAGTTTCTTGGCATCTGCCATTGCTCCTTCGCCTTGGAGCAGTGGTTGGAGGGCAAAGAGGACTGATGCGGTTAAAAACAGCAAGTCCCACATAGTGCTTCAGCAACCCCATTTGCCCACTATCACTGGACCATAAAGGTCAAACCCCAGCTCCAGTCTTCTGCGTTTTACTACTCATTGATTTTTTTTTTTTCTGTCTGGCTCTGCAAAGACTTCAATCTGTGCCTAGGGCTAGATAACACCAGGCATTTCATTGGCCTTGCAGGATTGCAGCTCACCTGTGAAAGCTGGCCAAGTGAAAAATGGCCAATAATGCCTTTTTTGATTGGCTTAAGTTAGTATTTTTAGCATTCCTATTTAAAAGAAAGCTTAAAAATTGGAGCAGGTAATCACAAATTTCAGCATCACGTAAATCATTACAGCCATGCTATAAACCCATAGGGATTTGGGGAACAAAGTTATAACTAATTCTGCGCCAGAGCTGGAACAAGAAGCCTTGGGCTTGCCCTTAGGAAAGAGTAAGCTGGGCACCACTTTAAAAAAACAGCAACTAGCATGGAACAAATTAAAAAGGGAAGCAGCAAACTCCTCTGGGATTCCATAATAATTTAAACATTCCTCTGGGACATCTGAAGTTTGGAGGAAAAGAGGGGGTAAAAAAATGTTGCTAACTTATAAGGAATGTTAGCAATAAAAAGGGACCTATACGGGTGTGCCATACCCTGAATTAGTCAGAAAGCAGATGTGTGCATCTGCAGCCTCAACTTTTTCCCCTTGTTTTCTTTTCTGTTTCCTTCCTCCCTCTCCTTCCTCTCCCTCGCTTTTACAGCAGTTACACCTGCGTGATGGAGGGAGCAGGGAGGGAACTGCAAAGCTCAAAGCTTTTGGTGTGTTAGGTCAGAGTACAGAACAATAGCACCGTAAATCAATTTGGGAGGAGGGGGGTGTGTGTGGAGGGGGGGTAATCCAAAAATAAACCATGTGTGAGTTTTATTTAGCTCTGTCGTTGCTGAAGAGTTCAGAGCAAGGTAGAAATAACACATTTTTCTGCAGCTTACCTCTTTCTCTCCCCTCTCCAGCATCATGAACTGTTGATCATACTCATAAGGTGCACAGGGTCCCCATCTGGCATTGTCCTTTTCCTCTCTGTGTCGTTGTCCCCCTTGGAGGAGCCACTGCTTGATGCCAAGGGATTCTGGTTGTCTGTTTCGGCCCAAATCAGCTTTTAGCTGACTACGTTCCATGAAATCCACTTTGTCTCCACCAAATGAGGCAGATCAGCTGCTGAAAGGCCTGAAAAAAACCAGGAATCCAAACCCCTCTTGCCTGTGAGCCTTCAATATACGCTTGGTTTGCAGGTTGGGCAGGAGGCAATGGGCATCTGTTGCACACAAGTGTGCATGCACGTGTGTGTGTGTGTGTTTGGGGAGAGAATATGAAGGGTCTTTTCAGCCTTTAACACCAAAGTGAAGAATGCTAGGTTTTGGTTTATGAACGGAAGAAAAAGGGAAGAAATATAAAACCCCAACCGCCCAGCCGTCCAAAACCCAAGTGTGACATAAGGAGCCTTGAGGCAACTTTCATCATGTTTTCAATGTGGTTTCCTTCATCTCCCTGGGCTCACCTGTTTGCTAGAGCAGATTGTATTTAGATCATGCGTTTACCAGATCAAGAGGAGGAGGATGTCCCCCATTGGATCCCCCACCCCACTCTACAACTGAAGCTAACAACAACAATAATAAAAAAAAATCCAATTTGATCTTTAAAAATATGGCTCTGCAGCACAGTGTCATTTTGTCCTCATGCTAATTCCAAAAAAGCATTTGGCCTCAAATATCTCTGGGCGGACTGGATATAAATGGTTTGATCCCTAAAAGACATCCCAAGCCCTCAGAAGTGTGAAATTACAATTTCAGCTTCAGAAGATTGCATATCAGTCCCAAAAAGAAAAAATTGGTCTTCTCATGCTGGAGCAGTGTTGATGCTTTCCAGGCCAGGTTTTTGTCTGAAAAATAAATACAGCAGAGCATTCTTATGCAGCATTACCTAGGGCCCCCTTGTTCCTGTGTCCAATGTGTGCAGAATGCATCCTGGACCTTGGTAGCCACTATCAAGCTCTCCCTGCAATGGGTGGCTGTGGGCATGAATGCAGATTATTTTTCATTTTCCCTTGATTAAGAAACAGTGATTCATTTGCAAACTATTTCCATTCAAGTTGGGCTTTTTATGTTATATGCCACGTGAGAGAGGGAAACAAGGACCAGTACCTGTAACCTTGCAGATAGACTTTTCGTTACACTTTGCTGTCTTAAATCTCTTAAGAAGTTTTTAAAGTTGTGGACGAGCAGCTTTTGAACCAGTGTGTACTATGAAAAAATACTGCCTCAGGCTTCTCTTTCAGAGACCTCAGAGTAAGTTTAAAGGAGTTTTGGAGCATTACCTTGATTTTGCAGATGGGAGAACAAAGTTACAGAGATGGGGAGTGGAGAATGCACAGAAAAGCAGTCTGAAACTGGAACCGCCTTCCCAGCATTGATGCTGGGAAGCATTGTGAAGCAGATCGTGGCTTGGAGGAGTTAAATGAAGGCTCACAATGGCCCAAGATGGGATTCCCTTGCCATTAAATCCCAGCAGGGACTGTAGGCATAGCCGCAGTGCTCTCCCTCCGTCACGAGATGTTGAGTGGAAGGCAGTTGATCTTGCCTGTGTCTGTAGTCCAAGTGGTTAATTTTTAGCTCCTAATGGATCCTATGGGTGTAATCTCCAAAGGCTTATGGTTTTCAAACTTAAGGTTTAATTTCCAACCGACTATCCAGGATATGATGGGGCTCGGGTGAAGTAAAGAGCTTTATTTCTGCAGAAAGTGAAGGGAAGCTCTTGCAGTGGCAATTTCTTTTTCTTTTTAACATGCAACAGCTATGTCAATGTGGAAATGGCTTGATCTGACCAAACTGCAAGATAGAGGCAGAAATTTTTGCCAGCCTTTCAAAGGCGTTGTGCATCAGTTGGTCTCCTCAGCTTCGTAGGTAAAGCCTTAGAGGAGGTGGGGGGTGTACATTCAGAAGGCCAAACATGGGTGCATAAGACCTGCCTTCCTCATTTGGATTAGCCAGTCGAGATGTGTATTTCCCCATGTTTTTTAACAGAGACACTATTATTCAAGTATGAGTAGGAAGAGGAGGAGCTGGGGATACTTTTGTCTTATTTGGGCAGTTACACCCAGCATTGGACAGTTCTGGCTTTGGAAGATCTCCAGAACAGGTGTTTGTCCTGCTTTGAGCCCAGCTGTGCTTTGCGAAGCCGATGGCTTGGCTGAAGCTTATGAACAAATGACTTCACCTAAGCTAATGTTTCATCCTAGATCTCTTCAACCCAGCTTGCTTACTTCTTAGTCTCACAGCTAGAAATTTTTGCCTCTACTTTTTAGAGTGAGGAGCTCAAGATAAGCTAGTGAGTAGAAGTATTTTCATTGTTGTATGTATGGGAGTCGGTAAGTTTTGGATCAACTGCTTGTCTTTGTCCCAAGGGTGCTTGAGCAAGGAGATGACCACGAGCCCATCTGCTTCATCTCCCTCCTCATGAACTGCTGTGTACCGCTTCCTCCACCACATTACCCACGCCCCCTGCCCTTGCTTTGCTAGGGACGCCTTCTCCTTCCAGCTGTCACCTTGGGTCACCCTGTGTGGCTCTGTCCCATGCCAGCTGGCCCTCCTGAGGCACCACAACCTTGCTCTAGGATGTGTCTCCTTGTTGGGTGCTCCTGGTAAGCACAAGCTAGTGATTGCTATAGTTCCTTTGTGCTCTATGCAAACTACAACAAGGAATAGATGACAAAAAAAATGCAGAGAAATACAGGATGGCCCAAAATTTAGCTTTGAAGACATTTTGAGACTTAAATAAAGAGAACATCCAGGGAGAGAAAAACAGATGTCCATCTGCCTGAGCCTGCATAAGCAGTCACCAAGTCAGGAAAATGCACCACCAGCGGTACAATTGAAGCTCGCTTGGGTCAAAATGTTGAGCAAACGTTTTCTCCTTGATCCCCCAAAAAACACACCTGAGGGTGCCAAAAACTCCAAGGAGAGCTCTGAAGCTCCAGGAATGATGGTAGTAGTGGACATATAGTGTTTCAAGGCAATGCAGTGACCTGCAAAATGAGGAGAGTGCAGGCCCAGTGATGACTACAATGATGAACACGGTGTCAGACAGTGCAAGCCTGCCTGCTGAGACAAAAGTGTTGGAATTTCCAGGCACGTTCATCCCGTGCGAAGGTAATCGCCTGCAATAAATAAAACAGCATCATTTCTTCTTTTAAATAGAAAGCAGATTATGATATATGAGGTGTCAACTGTCACTGCAGTCATGGCCCAAGTGTTGGAAATGCCATTATTGAAGTGCTCGTAAAAGTTTGGTGGGATTGGAAAACTCTGCCTGCTCTTGCTATCTGCCTTCGAAGTCCCCTCCCTCTGCACGTTGGATCTGTTCTGCTATATAACATATCAAGAAATACCTTGATGACTGAATAGGAAAACATGCTATTAGTAAACACAGAAATCTTGAAGGCAGCAGAGACAGATGTGCATAGTCCCCATCTGCTGCAGTTGCTCACAGGAGCTGAACCAGCAGCTTCCTAAGCTGGACAAACCATAAACTCCAGCTGCAGACCTGAGAAAGAGATGGCACTAAAAATGTTAGTATGAAGCAGAGAAATTAGTGGAGCACAGCCTTGTGCTCTGGTCCTTGGAGAAAGTTTCGGCAGCGCAGCTCCACTCTGCTCTCCCCTGGCAGCCATTTCTCCAAGTGCCATGAGCGAGCATGCGGTCCCTGCATCTCCTCCTCCTGAGTGTTCGTGGGGCTGTGCTCTGCACTGCACTGTTGTCTGGGAGCATCACAGGGCTGTGACGAGCTAGTCAGAGCTCTCCTGTCTGCCTGAGCAGGCAGGGATTCCTTGCCCAGTCCTTACCTTGCACGTCTCTGAATAGATAAAAAAAGAAAAAAAACACATCATCTGCAAGCAGTATTTTGTTGCCAGGACAGAAAATATGGAAAACTCCTTTGTAGTCATCAGTACACCTTGGACTGTAGCTCCTTTTGCAGCTTCTGTTCTGAGTTTTGGAGAGCCTAAGTGTTACCCCAGTTCTGCCAGCACAGACAGCGACTGTCACATTAACAGGCACAGTTTTATGGGTCCACTCGTGGCAATAACACAGTAAGCAATGTGTCCCTGTGTATTTTTCAGGCTGCTTTAAATCATGCTTCTGGAACCAAATGATGCCTGAAATTGCATATTATAAGCCTAGCTTTCAGAGATTTTTGTTTTGTTTCTCTCTAAGTGCAGGTCTAGCATCTTGACTTTCAAACTGGCTATTGCCTGTAATCAAGCGAGTGCCTTTTCTACCTCACCAGCCAATTTGAACCTTCAAAATGCGCAATTCAAATGTCTGATTAAGGCCCTCGTGGCTGAATTCTGGGCTCCCAGTTCAAACATGGAATACTGTCTATAAAACTTTTTATATCATCTACAGTAATATTAGAATCATATTCCCTTGACCATCCTTAGAAAAACAGTTCTTGACACACTACCAGGATAAAAGAGGGAGAACACATGGTATCAGTAAAAACGAAGTTAACATACCATTCCAAGCAATAACGTTACACTATATAGTGTAGCAACAAGCCAAGAAGTAATAATTATTGGGAGTAAGTGGAATCAAGCATTGCCCCCAGTGTTGCATTATGCTCCTTTCAGTGGAAGAACCTCAGGCACACAGTATATAATAACCAGTCCCATTGTCAATATAAAAAGGTTGCTACAACCCTATTTAAAATCTCTCTTTTCCCTTTTAAACAGAGTGCAGCAGTGATTTGTGCCAGGGCTGCTGAGTGGTTTCAAATGTGTCCCTGAGGTCAAAACCAATGGGTCTGCTGTGTTTCACATGGTTCTTTCTTGTGATGGCAGCGGTCTTTGGCTGGCTGGGGTCCTCATCTTGGGCTCTGTTGACTCTTCCCCATGTGGCCCGGGGACTTGCTCTGCTCCTCTGCTGGCTTCCTCCACCAGGATCAGCCTGTGGAGCAGGCGGTGAGTGTCGTTGTGTCCTTCAAGAAAGGATGCCGCTCTTCGCTGAAGTTTAGGATGCTTTAACCCAGCAGAGAATATTCCCTGAAGATATTGCCTGGGACTTGAAGTGGGAACCAGGAGTAGTGGACTCTTTTTCTTGGCGTACAGTAGTGAGCAGGTAAGCATCTCAGTTGCCCCTCTCCCATCACCATCTGTGCAGTTCCCCCAGTTCCTTCCCCTCCCTTTGGCCCCATCTGGAAGGGCTCCCATCCTCAACTGGCCACCCTACAGACCTCTTGCCCCTCTCCATGGAGAGTACCCCAACAAGACCCTCTGTGAGCCCCTGAGCCGGGGATAGAGAGCCCTGTGCCGCTGCAGCAGGGTGATTCAGCCAGCCTCCACTTTCCACCTCCTCCCGTCTCATGAATCATGATTTCCCCTAAGCCTCCGAGTTGTGAAAGGGGATGATTCTGCTGTGCTGGCCCGTTCCCCGGCACAGCCTCCCTTTGGGAGACAAAATGAGGGGCTCGTGCCTCATCCCTGCTCTCCATGACCAAGGATTGCACCAAAAACACCCTCCTCTTCCATAGTTATGATGGATAACAGAGGTTTCTCCTCCCCTCTCACCTGTCTGCATCCATTCTTGCTCTAATTTACCCCTTTTTAAGCTCTAAAGACATTTTTCCCCCCCTTGAAAAAGAAGAGAGGGTTTGGGTGGTTGGGGGAAGCCGACACACATTCTGGGAATGCAGGGATGGGTTTTGCAGGGTACAGCTTCAGCAAAACCCCTTCCTCCTCTTCCCTGCCCTCCTCCCCATCATCCCTCTCCTGATCTGAGCCATGAAAAACAACTTCCTGTCAATAAACATGAACAAAAGCTTGGACGCATCTTCAAAGTGATGAGTTATGTCGAAAATATGTTTCAGAGCACTTTGAATGTTCCTGTAAACTAGAGGGAAGTGATTGTTCATGGCGCTTTGGCATTCAAGGAGAGTTTATAAATAATCGCCGCAGGTCTGCGTGAGTTAGTTTTTGCCATGAGAAAAAATGCAACTGGACAAGCATGCAGAGGAATAAGAGAGGAGAAAGGCCTAGGACGGGAAAGAAATAACAAGCAGGTCGAAAACCTGGGGAATGGCATGAATTTTAAAAGTTTAAAAAATAACCAGTGCCCAGCACAAGCTGGGTCTGCATTTGGGAGAATGTCTTCTCCCGCTGCCTGGCCATGGAGCTAGTGGAGCAGGGCACGGGTGCTGGTGCTGGGCTGCGTGCTGCCATTGCAGCACAGGACACGGAAGAAGGAAGAAAGCATACGGTTCCCATTGGTCTCGAAAAGTGAAAACATGTGCTGGAATCCCAGCCAGACATGCTTCTTGTTATTTTAATGAGAAATTCCATAATTAGTGGCAAAAAATAAAAAGAAGCTACACTGCAAGTGAAAGAAAACCCCTCTCTCTCCTCTCCAGCACATGATAGATTGCATCAAAGAGATGTGGTGTTTTTATAAACATGCATTACTTGACAGGCTATGATGTTCCTTAGTCTGTTTGCTTGAGGGAATTAAAAAGAAGCATAAAAAAAAAATCAACCAAACAAAAATGACAGATTTTTTTACTTAAATAGTCCTTGTCTTAAATGGGCAATGCGCTCCCCACCTGTAATTCATTTGTCAGCAGTTAAACATCATTACAACATTAACAGCCAATCTGAATGCAGAAGAGCTGGGCTTTCTATGGCTGTAAACTACAGGACACCAAACTGTACTTTATGGAGTAGAGGCCAGTCAGAAGTGACCCCTTCTAAACTTTTACAGTTCTCTGCATTCTTCTGATTATAGTAAAGATTTATTTGAACTTTGATATATATATGTATATAAAAAAAGAGCATTTTATTAAAAACATTTCATCTTGGTTCTTTAGTGAAAGAGAAGAGAGAAGAAATACTGCAAGACTTCTTAATCTGGTAGATTTTATTCATCTTGCAAAGCAGCCATGGATGGATTTGCTTGGATTCATGTTCAGAAATAAACACGTAGTATTGCATTACATCCCGTTTACACACTTTGTTCTCCAAATATGTTTGACATCTAATTGCACAATACCTTGGCTAGCTGGTACAACATGGAAAGTCCTTGTAAGAGCTTTGCTGAAAGCCAGCTTTTTTGGAGGAGGAAAGGTGCTTCTGTGGTTGAGTGCTGAAGGATGCCCTCTCTCACCTACACTCTGTTTGCTGTTTCCCTAGAGCATCCACTGGCGCTGTTTGGGAAGGCATTTCGGAATTCATGTCTTCTGCTCTCAGAAAATCCTCTGAAAATCTAATTTATTGTTTCTCAACATTTCAGCTTGTTGCAAAGAACATGGGGCTAATAACCATGCGCCGTTTTCCAGGCAGTGTCAGAGTAAGTATGGGAAAGATATTAAGGTGGTGCTGCAAGTCGAGCTGTGCAGACAGGAAAGAGGAAAATGCCTTAGATTTTCCCTCTTTTCCAGGACCCTCGTGTGTTGCTGTCATGCCTGGTTCAGCACAGATGGCTGCAGTCCAGCACTCAGCCATGTAACACAGAAAATGGCTTGATGCTGTACAAGTCCTGGCCCACCTGCTGGGCAGCAATACTCCCCAAAGATGGTGGTGTTTTCCACCACTAAAAATGGGATTTTACACAGTCACACACACGTCCGTGCTTGTGATGTGTTTATACACATACGTTATTTTTGCGGAAATACAAGAAAAGTGATGGGAATGTCAGTGTTCGGCGGAATCCTACTTTAGGTATGTTGTGGAGCCCAGGGATGGCCATCATGCTGTTGTTTGCAGTGGATTTTGGGAAACATCCTCTGAGCAGGGAGCTTGATTTAGGGACGGATACAAGCCATAATTCCTGGGACGCCCCCAGACCAGAGCAATGGGCTTTTTGGAGGTTGTGCACAGTGGAGAAGTGCTGATGAGAGAGATTTTTTTTCTGAGGAAACTTGCCACTTCCACAGATTTGCTGTTACCAGTGGGGAAGAAATGTGATTGTGCTGAAAACCTTCAGTGTTCTTCTTTTTATATTTTTTTTTCTTTCTGTTTTATTTTGAAGGGTGGGAGGAGACGAACCTGAAATGAAACACTTCATTTTGGTCAGTTTGACCTGATTGGGGAATATTTTTCTTTTGATTGGATTGGTTTCAAATCAATTCAGAAATACACTTTCACTTCCTTGAGGGAAAGTGCTCTTTTTCTTTATTATGGCTGTGTTCTCAGGAGGACCAACTTGCCCAGGAGGCAAAGAGCAACTTTTGTGTAGGTTGAGTCCATGGGGATAGTGTTAATTTAGGGGCACGGTTGCATGATCCAAAGAAGAGTATCCAACAACTGTAACATATAAAATGGCCTACCTAGCCCATATTTCCTCTCAAGCTAGTTACGGGGGCTACATGAAGGAATATGATAAAGAGAGAAATATATTCTCCTCGGTCTCTCGCTGCTGCCAGCCACCAGCAAGATAGAGGTCATACACTGTCTCCGTAAAACAAGACATGCAGGGAAATTAGGTTTAGTGATGTAATGACTTAAAAGTAAGCATTATCGCAGTCATTTCAGCTTCTGTTCTGATCTACACATTGTGTCAGTTCTGACATTTCTAAATAATTTTTTTTTTTCCTGGACAATAGTCTTGGAGCTTTATTTGGAATTTCAACCTTTTGTGTCATTTCAAAGCACAGAGCAAACACTAAAATGTCAGACTTACCCTAGCAACAGAAGCTCAGAGTACTCTTTCCCTCCAGTTAACATCTGGGCATGGCGCTTTGTGGCTGAGATAGGGAGGACAAAGAAGAGCTGGAATGAGTCAATAGCTGCTGAATTTTTAGTGCTCAAGAGTCCAGTGATCACTACTTATAGTAGCTGATCTCTTTTCTGTTTGTTGGCCAGCTCCCTCCAAATTTCTTGAGTTGCTTTCTTTAAAATGATTCTGTTTGCCTCAGTGAAATTTAAAGCACAGATCAGATGGAGCACGTTGTCTTTCTTCTGTTCACCTATCTTTAAAAAGAACTGGTGTATTTTGAAATGGAAATGTCATGTCCTGAAAATGCTGAAACGCAACCTATTTTCAAAAGCACTGTTCTCCTGGTTTTTTTCAGTCCAAACAACTGAGAGGATGCTACAAACAGTGCTGGCTGAAGCAAAACATGTTATGTTCTAGAAACCTAAAGTAACAAAAGAGAGAGTCACGGGGTTTTATTGTGAGTGAATAGGGCAGATTGGGGAACATCCCCTTGTTTTGTCCAGGATCCCTGGTTACTTAAGCAGTTTCTGCAAGGTGCAGTACAATTACACAGCAGAAAAGATGGTTTCTCTACCCAAGGATCTATGACGTGCTTTCTGCGTGCATTTTACAGTGCTTCTATATTGCCAGTGTGGGTGTCAGAGGTAGCTCGAGACACGAAACTCCCCTGAATGTTTTGCTCAATGAATTTGTGAGAAGAAAGGACACCGCATGCTCTTGGTCTGCCTTCTGCCCCATCTCAGAGCAGGCATTGCTCTCCTACAGCAGGTAAGATCTCTCCTGTAGATGTACATGGACTTTGCAATAAACCCCCCAATAGGTGCAGCACACCTGGTTTCAGCATTTGCTCTGAACCTCTTTGCTGAACCTTGGCAAATCTTTCTGCAAAGCTGGTCCAAGTGTAGAGTAACCTCTGTGCGGAAAGATTTATTTCTTTGGACCAAAACCAGGCAGCATTTCATCATTTTAGAGACCCTGATCTGCCTGTGCTCTGCGCTGGGTTTGCTGTGGGCTTTTGCTGTTGTTGACCCACAGGACTGTGCAGGCTGGAAGAGACTGCCAGATGTCACCTCCTCTAGCTTCCCCACCCAACGTCTCAGGTACAATTTCCTCCTCCTTTCCCCTTCCTTCCTCCTGAGATTCTGTTTTTTGATAGGCTTTCTTCTCTCCTCTCTTTTTTAATGTTCTTACCAGTCATGCAACAAGTAAATTCTAAAATCCTGAGGTTTTTGAATGTTTACTGTAAGCTGGATTGAAGCCTTGATGACTATGATGCATATAAAAGGCCAGAGCAAACAAGGAATAACAAGTTTCGTTGCCATAACAAATGATGATCCAATACCTTGATATCTAAAAATAGTTTCTCCATATTAACCTCCCCATGGTATCTGCTCAAGGATTGTTGCTGTTATTTTTTTAAGCATCATCAAGCAAAAGGAAGGAAGAATTAATTCATGCTACAGAGAACAGAGTTTTGGCCTGAATACCAGCTGGACTGCTGAGCACGATAGGCAGGTCGACAAGGTGGGCTGAGGGGTAGAAGAATGATTTTACGATTAAATGCCTGGGCTTAGATTTGGAAAGGCTCAGCTCTGTCCTTGGCTTTGCCCTGTGCTCCCCATATGGCATTGGACTGATCCTTTCTGCTTCTGATTCTGTCTGGGCTCTTTCTCCCCTAAACATTTAGTAGAAGGCTGAGGGCATCTCTGTGCATAGGACTATTCATTCCCAAAATACTCTTCCAAAGTGTAGCCTTACTCCCATTCTTGCTAGTCTTGGAAACAGAAATCCAGGTAGACACTTTTTAACGCCTCTGACCCTACAGTCTTCTGATCTCATGCTCTCTGCAACGTTCACCAGTCTTTCTCAGTGGCTGGGAAATAGTTGGGGATTTCCTCCTCTTCTGAAGTTTTTCAGCAAAACTGAGGACGGACCCCAAGGTGTCGTGCTGTGTCCCTACTCCAAAGCTGGAATTTGGTTGGCTTCTTTTTTTCCTGCTGACAAAACACACAAAGCTGCAAAGGAAGGGAAGACCTAGCAATTTTGGAAAAGAGCTGCCTACATGTGCATCTCTCCAGAGATGCGCTGAGTGAGAGTTTGCTGACCCAGAACCCCCATTAGAAATAGCATGAAGTGGCTGCCAAGGCATGGACAGCTTCATCTCCTTCCCTGGGCAGAGGGACTGATTTGCCCTCACCTAATGATATCTGCAGGCTACAGAGCTCTTGAGAAGCTGCATTGGAAGAAGCCACAGCTCCATCCCACTACTTTGACACACATACAGAGTTTAGGAGATTTGTATGTTTTAAAGAACAAACCTCCCTTTCTCCCTCTCTTATGAATATATTGATTAGATAGCTTTCTGTTTCATTTTCTTCCATCTTGCCATTTTCTTTCCCTTTTGTTTTCACTGTAAACACACAGAGCAATTGGCAGAAGTGCTGCTGTTGTAATGTAATTACTGTCAATAGCAGTGTGCTCTTGAAACCCCATCCCAGCTTGCAAAGCTGCCCAGATGAACCTAAGGGCTCAGAGTAGGCACATTAAATGCACGCATTCAACCTCTGATGAACAAAGAGGTGGGCTGCTAGGTTCCCAAGAGGTGACCACTTCCATACCAGAGCACACAGAGCAGGGCTGGGGGCTTTGCCCACTTATTTTGGATGTATCAGTTAAAGATCTCATCAATTCCTATTTCTGAATTTCATACCATAGCACAGCCAACCCCAAACCTCTGGAAAGTACAGTTTATTTGGAGAGTAGAAGGACCTCTGGATGCTTAACTGCTATAAACTCACAGGAGATTTTTATTTTAACAATAAGTGGAAAAGTCTCATTAATTTTGCCTGTCCGTTTCTGACCTTTTGGGGTATCCCAGCACCTGTCTCTGTGAAGATTAGAAACCCTGTTTCTGTGAAGACTGGGACTCTTTCCCAGCCATAAAAGACAGAGGTTATTTTTAGTGGAGTGCTGAACTTACCCGGGTCACGAGAAAATGAAGATAGACGGCAAATATTGGTTAAATAGCTCTGATGGGAAACTGCTTGAAGATGAACCCTACCTGCTCTTGTTTTGTAGGTATGCATACTCCTGGTCTCCTTAGCTTTAAGTGTTCTGGATCTAGAGTCTGCGTGAGCAGAGCTCATGGGGATTGTCTTGCTCATGAACTTGCCCACTGTAAGCGAGGACCCTCAAAAAGGTAAAAAAATCACCAACCTCTACTACTGCTCTGTCCCCTTTCCCTCCCTGGAAAGGACTTGCAGACCTCTCCAATCTGCTTCCAAGAGACAATGTGCTCAGCTGATGGATGCTCAATAGATTTGTGGAAGAGTACTCCAAATCCTTTATTACAGCTGTTTCTGCTCATCCATCATGTTTTGTATAGCAATTTAAACAGAAGTAGTCCTATTATAGCTGAAAAGTCTCCTTTTTACTTAAAATGAAAGCTCTGATTTCACTGTTTTGCATTAAACTGCATATTGATTTCTTGCTCTGTTGAAATAAAGGGAGATGATAACATTCAAATGGCAGAGTATGGGTTGGAGATCAAACAGGGAAACTCCTCGTTCTGTTCACTTAGGCAGGATCTTGAAAGGTGTTCCTGGAACGCTCTGCAGCTCTGTCAGCTCCCAACAATAGATATTTGGGCACGTGCAAGCAATCACTGTTATACCTTAAAGAGCCAGGAGGTCACTGAGAAGTGCATGAAGGCTGTAGTCTGGCCACAACTGCTGAGACGGGGAAATCCATGTCCCCTTTCCCATTGGCATGAGGTTGGGAGGACCCGTGCCACAGAATTTCACTTCTGGTCCAGCAGGAAGAGCCGCCCAGGTAGGACTGCAGGCAGTTGGCAGATGTTAGAGGCACTTTCGCCACATCCCTGGCTTTGGCTCTGAGTTAAGAGTTTACTAAAAACTGCAAGGTCTGCTAGGCTTTCTCTGTTTATTAAGTTCTTTTCCTAGGCATCTCCTCTTGACAGCTGTGATGATGGCAATCTGCCTTAGGACCACTGTTCTACACTTCTATACGTAGTGTATCTATCTCAGCATAGATGGGAACGGGGCTGCTTTGAGCTTGCCTTCCTGAAAATGAAGACATGCCATTGGGTAATATTCACCTGTAGCAGTCAGACTGCATTTCCCAGTCTGGAGACAACAAGGCACACCTAACTGAACAATGGAGCATGGGTTGAATGCCCTTGAGCTGGTCAGTCCAGGCAGGCAATGCTAGGCTGGAGTGTAACCCAGGGAAGCAGAGGGTTGCCTACTTTGGGTTTTCAAAAACAACTACATCACTTCCCTGGTGGTTTAACTTCGTGTTGACTGTGGCTTTTCCTGTTGCAGAGTTATATTGTGTGGAACCACCACTGCATCCCTCCAGCAGTGGTGTAAACATGCCTTGAAGACGTTTTGGCTGACACATCTGCCCTCCCTCTTGCTGGGAACCCCACAAGTCTATTGCAAAGCAAGTCAGCCAGCGGAAGTCTCCACCACCACAGCATACGCTCCAGATAGACAAACCATGTCTGCGTCTATCCACAGCTCTTTCCACAACTCCTGGATTCCACTTTTGAAAAAAGAAGAGTTTGGGTTTTTTAGTGACACTAGAAAACCCTCAGTGTGCCAGTGAGTAGAAGTGAGTCCTCCAGGACCAGTGTGGACCCTGGATTCTCCTCTCCCCAAACATCATCTGGTACATGAACACAAAGAGTGCTTTATGGTAGAAGTGATGACCACATTGCAACAGGCTTCTCCCGCTTATGTTCAAAGCCAAGTTTAGGCCTGATGTATCCGATGGCGTGGCATGGAATAATGTCTGCCTGGGAAAACCGGGCAATTGTTGGCTGAAGAAAAGAAAAATATCTTTCAGATATTTTATAATTCAAAAAACATGGTTCTCAAATGAGCTTTTTCCAAGCACATTAGTGCTACAGCCATTAATAATCATAGAACTCAAAGAAAAAAAAAATCAGCTGGAAAAGACTTGAAAGGGAAACCTATTAAAATAAAAAAAGCAATTTCCCAAAAATATATACAGTTTCATTTCCAATTTTTTGTTGTTTTTTGAGTTATTTTTTGCTGTAACTAAAACTTTCAGTGACCTAATAGTCCTTTTAAAAGACAGCTGCACAGAATAAAAATGGGCCATTTTGTTCCTCTTGCATTGTTCCTAACAGCGGGACCCATTCTTCCTTCTCCTGATTGAATGCTTCCCAGCGTGTCTAGACATGTCGCCACCACCACCGAGGAGCTGAGAGATACCAGGGCTCATCTGAGGAGCTGTAAAGGCCAGTTATCTGTCCTCCCCCCTCCAGACCCTGGGATTTGGGTAAAAGTCAGGCTTATGAGCAGCGAGATTCCTAAAAATAAGCTTCTGTCTTGTTAATTTTTAGGTTGTCCTGGGGTCATATTTTCCACCCCCTCATTTTCAGCAGTGGGAAGCCAATATGCTTGCAGAAGAACAGGGATTTCTGTGCAGGGATTTAGATGACAGCACCAAATGCTCCATGCCTGGTGACCACATAGCAAAAGTTCACAGGGCAAACTGGCTCGTACCTCCCCAGCTCCTCATCTCCCCTCCCCTCCATCTTGTGCGCCTAAGCCAAACCTGGGGTAGCTTTGCCGGCTCTCCAGGGAGATTCCAGGTGCATGTACCTGGCCCAATGCACCAAAGATCTCCAATGTTTACCCTGCATGAGTTGTTTCACTCATTTCTACCACTTTGTGCTACTCCTGCTCCCATCACACAGAACTTGGTAGCAGTCACTCCTCGGTGAGAGAAGTGATGTGGCAATTCCTTGCCTCGGGCTGTCTCTGGTCAGGATGAATTGATGGTCCAGGTCATGCCTGCATGCTAAATAAGCATTAGCACATCCATCCCACAGCTCATAGCTCATCTCCAGTCACGCCCTTGGATCCCAATGATCCTGTGTTCTAGGGGCAGGAGCTGTCTTGCCGACAATTCAGAGAGTACTTGAGACAATAGGAGCACTACCCAAATAATAAATAGCAGTGCTAATAATAGCCCTTATCCTTGCATCCCCCTGCAAGCTACTCTAATTCACTAGGACTTGGCCAGAGCCTGTAATCAGTCAGTTATAATCTATTTCAGTCCTGTGCAGAGGGGTCTGGCTGGGTTTCCCGGGCTTGGGCTGCTAATATGACTCATTCCCAGCTGATCATTTAGTGGCTTCAGCCAGGTGCTTCTGGGACTTGGTGTCCTCAGCCCTGCTGCTTTCCATAATGAATTGATGCTTTGGGGCCAGGAGGCAGAAATGAAAGGGTGGTGAGGAGCACACCCAACAGGGCTCTCCTCTGCTGAGAAGTAAACCGCCGTAGGTGTTTGAGAGCGTATTCTGGAGGTAATGGTAAGAAAGAGAGGGATGAAAGTCTCTAAACTGGGTTTCTGTGGGGCTGAGGGAAAAGTGGAGTCACAAAAACTTGGGAAGATTTCTTGTGGACTCATCTCTGCAAGAGCAGAGGAAATAGGAGATGGAGGAATGACATCTGTGGCAGAGACTACGTGATGAGGTTGACTGCAGCTAACTTGCAGGGTGCAGTATGGGAAGGTATGGCTGGGTCTCAGACCCTCTCCCTTCCCAGGCAACATGGGACTATGACATAGTGATGAACAGCTGGGTGTGAGCAGTAGTGCCTTTGCTTATGTGAAGGGGAAATAGCATACAGAGGTTGAGCCTGTTTATGTAAAACACTTTCTTGGTCAAAAATAGAGCTGGAACATGGCCAAACCCTTGGAGCAATGGAGCTGGAAGAGGTGTCTTCCTGAGAGTCAGGCCTGACAGCATGGACCACTCAGCATGGTACCCTGACAGTGTGAGGCCACAGCACATACAGTGCTGCCACAGGCAGCATTAATGTCCGTGGGTTCTTCTCCAGCACAGACATGCTGCAAGTGTTGGCTTCTGCACAGCTGTGGTCATCTGGGCTTGGAAGAGCAGATCTGAGAGAATAAAGAGGTGGAAAAAAATTCTGGGGGAGAGGTCACATGTGAGGAGTGTGAGTGGCTCTGGTGCGTGGCTCCAGCCAAGGACCCTCCACCCTAGGGGAGTGTGGGGGCGAAGAGGGGTATTCTACTTCCCATCCAAGTGCTCTGCACACCACAATGGGATCCCAGCCTCATCGGTGTCCGAGCAAGCTGCGCTTTCCAATGCAGCCTGGAGCAGAGGAGCAGAAGGCTTTGAAATGCAGTCCAGCATGGACTTCAGCCCCACACCGGGCTCCAGCAGTATTGCACAGCCAGTTACTCAGGCATGTTTTCCAAGACTCGTGGTAATCCCCACCTTACGGAGAGCCATGTGGCTCTTTTAGTTTTATATAGCAGTAGAGCTTTCCAAGAGCTTCACTCTTTGCCATGGAAGACAAGTCCTGGATAGCAGCTGTCTCGTTGGTGGGGGGCAGAGAGGCACCATGGTTCCCATTGCACAGAGGATGGAAAATGGGGAAACCTTCCCTGGCACCTCTCCAAACTCAGGTCCTCTCATTTTTTGAATATGAAATAAATGCTGCAGTTTAAAAATGCCCTCTGAGCAAGAAAGGGAGGGGAAGGGAACACAAACACTACTCAAAAAGCTGGCGCTCACATCGGTCTGTAAAAGGCAAAGGTAGAGCGAAGCTGAAGGTGAACTGAGATCATAGTGCAGAGCTCCGGGCAGGGAGAGAAAGGAAATGTGGTCCTAATTACTTGATAACTATCCCACATTTCACAAGTCATTTTAATGGCCCAAATGGATTGCTTTCAAGCTCAGAGCTAATGCTGGAGCGATAGGGATAGAGTTCTCTCACAGAGGGACATATGGTGCCAGAAAGCCCACTCTGAGAAGAATATTATTATCTAAAATGACATTAATACATCCTGTTACTCCCTCGTGACGTATCATGTGCAGGGAAGGGACCACGCTGTTAAAATGTCAGCTTTCAGGCAGCGTCTTGGCGCAGAGTGAGCACAGTAGCTGATGCCGAGCGGTCGGTCCGGCAGCCCTTGAAGCAATCCCCATGGTCCTGGGCAAATCCTGATCCTTCACAGGAGTCGCATGGTCCATCGGTGAGCAGAACCCGGAGCCATCCACCTGAGCTGTGCTTCCAGCTGAACTGGAGCAGGGATGGGTGGCACTGAATTTGGCTGGGCCACCAGCAAGGCATTTGGTTCAGGGTTTCTTTCCTCCTTGTAACACCTTAGTACACAGCTCTGTGCTGCTCCATAGATGATGGCAGCTTTCTTAGGCACCATAAGATTATTGCTGTGTTGCCATAGCTTCTGGACACCTTACAGTAATTGGCAACAAGCTATGGAAAACTCAGTAAATGGTAGGTGCTGAAGCTCTTTTAAAGTATAATGTTTTTTCCCTCCCCTTCCCCTTATGTTTTATTGGACTTTAAGCAGGGAGGTGAGAAATCAGATAGATGTTCTCCCAGCTTTCCCCACCTAATGAGTGTCTCTGCTATGATCTTGTGGTTTAGCCGCTAAGGAAATAAATCAGAAAAGGGAAAGGAAACACCAGCTTTGGGTTTTCCTCTGCTAATTACAGAAAAAAAAAAAATCCCCCTTGTTTATTATGCACAGAACTGGTGTATGGGAAAGTGATTAAAGGTGTGACGATCTTTATTGCTCAGATACCTGGCCTGCTCTGCAGAAAAACTTGTTTTTTTTCAAGCAGGACCCCAAACTGGTGGTGTTGCAGCAGAGAAGGATTTGGCCCCTGGAAGGCTCCAGGCCAGATTTTGCTCTTTCAATGCAATAAGTGGAAGAACAAGCCTCGTTACCAGTGGAAGCTGGTTCAATAAAGTCGATGGCTCTGTTCTCTGCTCTAATGTGAGTACCTAACGTACTGTCGGTGCAGATGACCTCATATCCCCCTCCCCACTTCCCCCTTCTGCTTTTCTAATATATCTCCTCAGCCTGTCTTGGCTTGTGTCTCCTGGTGTCGTTTGTACTGAAGTCGAGCGGCAGTGTGAAGGTGGATGACCTCATGGATGTCAGGAGTGAGCTTTGCTGACACGCTTGCTGTGGCAGCACAAACCAGCATGTGCTGAACCCATTTCCTTTCCCAGTCAGTGGGCTTGCATGCATCAGTTTTAAAGGTTTGTATTTAGTTTTCGAGCCTAAAAGCTGATGTGGAAGAATAGGCACCAGTTCTTTTTCTTTGCTTCATTTTCCCTGCTTATAAATGGGCGCTGATATTTTCAGTCCCAACCTGCCTGAACACAGAGAGCTTTATACCAGTGCACGTGTCGCTGCTCTGAACACGCAGCATCACTGCTCCATGCTGTGCCTTGGCCACGCTCGTTTCCAGCCGCTGCTCACTGTAATGACTATCAGCGATAAATTTTAAACGTGTTGGGATCCAGTTAACAGGAAGTTTGCCTGGGCCCTGCTGAGGGAATTTGTTGCTTCAGTTGGGTCTCCTCATCAGTTTCTGAGATCTGATTGTCGACACCCAGCAGTAGAGGGATGGAGGTAGCTCTTGGCTAGGGAATAATGTCTTAATTTGGGAGTGGAAACTGCTGCTTGCAGCAATACCCTAGGTTATATGGTCTTCTGAGGGGCACAGGTAATGCAGTTTGTATCATACGACAGTCCATCTTGCACTGTGTCATCTCATTTACACCCTCCAGCTGTGCCAAAGTGGTAGCCCTGTTCCCAAAACCCATGGCAGCAGCTTTTCCACCCAGGGCAGAAACACGTATTGCAGCTAACGAGAGAGAAAAAAAATGATGCATCTAAAATGTCTTGGTTCAGCCCTCTCATGCTTCCCAGGGAGCTCCTGTCCCACAGCGGAGATGAGATGTGTCTCTTACGGTATGACTAGCCTTCCAGAAGTTCAAGCCAAGTCTATCTCTCTTGCTCATGAGTTTTATCAAGGAATCATCAGAATGAAATAAAAAGCTCAGAAAGCTCTCCTGGTGGCCAAATATGGACTCCCAAGTTGAGGGCTATAAAATTGCATATTACTTGCCAGATGTACTGACAAAATGCATGATCATACTGAATCGAATTTCCTTCTGGACTCTGCGTAGGAGAGGGATCACTTCTGGGGAGAAATATTAGTTCAAGGACATCCAAATGAAGCAAAATGGATTCTTGAAAAGTTTGGAGTCAAAGTCCCATAGACGAGTTTGAATCAGATTTCTCTGCACAAGATTAGGTTAAATTTTGAAAATCTACTCTCAAATTCCAGACCAGGAGAAGGAAAGCTCTGGGATTCATTTGCCATAGATTTCTTGCAGAACTACTGAGCAACTTGACATGCAGCAAACCAGATGTTCTGCAGAACCCATGCGTGTGCAGAATATGCAAGCCAAATTAAATTGAGATGTTCTCCAAAAGTCCAACCATGATGGAAAAGGTACCACAAGATGCAACTCAACAGGGTGTTCAACTTGCAGGCTGATAAAAGGAAACAGTGTACAGCTGTGTGTTTTATTCCTAACCAATCAGTGTGGCTCTTTGCTGAGAGTTCATAAATGCTAATCTGTAAAAAAGTTTAAAGATTAACTTCAGATTCTTGGCTTTACGGAGGCATTGATAGAAATGATTAGTGGATCTCAGAGAAGACTGACTTGTTCTATGAGAAATGCTGATATTTTTGAGAACAAGGAATTAAACAAAGAAACAAAATAAAAAAACATTTTGATGTGGAATCAAAATCAAATGGAATCAAAATTCGACCAAAAACACCAGCTGAATCCTGCAGGCGAAAAAAAGTCCATTTCAGATGAATCATGATGCTTCATTTAATTTATTTATTTGCTTTTTTTTAACATCATCCCCAGTAAAAATACAATCTTCTCATATTCTAAAGAATGTGAAAAATAAAAATGGAACAGCTCATCAATTTGGAAACATTAAATGACAGGTATCCAGAACTTCATTTTTAAAATCTTTTACAGAAAACAGTTTCAGTTCCAGCAAATCAGTAAAGGCGGACAGTGCTTCCTGGAGAAAAAAACATTTCTCCAACACTCAACACATGACCTGTTTTCCTGCTAATCCGATGTGAAACCCCTGCTCTACCGGCTGTTTGTCAGCTTCCAACGAGCACCAATCTTGTAGATGTTTGAGAGGATGTCCTGCCTTGCAGCTCACAGATCCATTCTCACAGATCACTTGCAACACTAGGTGCCTATTTCAAACCTGTCCAGGAATTTTGACATCCATTTCCAGAGCTGTATTGCTCCTTTGAGTCCATCTGCAGTGTGATGGCTCTGCCACCCATTTCCAGTTTTAACTTCTGGTGGAAAGCAGCAGACTGAGACTGCCTAACCACTTTTGGAGACCGGTTCTCCACTGTAAACTTCTGTCTCCTGTGTTTCCCATCACAGCTGCTTTTTTCCAGTTTACTTAATTTAGGCTCATTTCCCACCAAAGCGCCAGACAACATTGACTGTTTAGAAGTATTAGGGGTTTTCTAAAGCCTTATCAAATGCATCCTTTGACTCTGCCATCTCCCTGGTTGGCCACAAGGGTCCAGTTCAGCCCATGTCTGGTGGCACTGGTGGCAGAGCAGGGCATCTCACATGGCAGACTTGACAGCAGCTGCCAACACAACCAGAGGCTCAAAGCTTGCTGGTTAAACTTTTAGGAGCAATCTCTCAATCTCAATCTTCCCCCTTCCCCCCCTGCCCCC
>Ga0065711_1026449_pt1 | contig 70330 bp, 36 predicted proteins | sample Hoacrofraction12_FD_59098 | JGI IMG/M metagenome (GOLD analysis project Ga0065711, IMG submission 59098) | Hoatzin crop microbial communities from Cojedes, Venezuela - Epithelial fraction 12 v2 (version 2) | ecosystem: Host-associated > Birds > Digestive system > Esophagus > Crop | place... | reverse complement strand
GCCCAGGGAGGTTGTGGATTCTCCTTCTCTGGAGATATTCAAGACCCACCTGGACATGGTCCTGTGCAGCCTGCTGTAGGTGACCCTGCTTCGGCAGGGGGGTTGGACTAGATGACCCATAGAGGTCCCTTCCAATCCCACCATTCTGTGATTCTGTGAATTGAGGCTTTTCAGGTTCAAGTAACCTAAGAACTATTGGGTGCTTTGTGTAGAGAAGCATCTGTCCCATCTTTCAAGATCTGTGTCAAATATATTGCACATACATTCCACAGTGAATACCTATAGCACCGTTAGCCTCTTGTTATGATTGAAATAATTTATTTCTATCTATTTTATATATTCTTAGATGATTGATTATCTCTGACTTCACTTAGTTCTATACAATGAGTACCTAGTTTTAGTGTAATATCCTATATGAGACTTTGTCAAAGCCTCTAAAGGTCTAAAGGAATGTCAAATTTTGTTTCTGCACTTGTACTTTTTAGATGAAAGTCCAAGTAAAAGCTTTACAGTGGAAAATTTTATATATTACATTTTACAGAAAAAAGAAGGAAAAAATATTGCATGGAATTTAAGATAATTTGTCAGTATTATGAGTTATTGTAATCAATACAACTGACGGATAATCATACGAACAATAAATCACTGCTGAGGAACATGATTCATAAAATGTTTATGATTTATAAAAGCACATATTATTCTGACCTAGCTGCTTACACTACATATTAGGATAAAGATGCCGTTCTTCAGCAAAAGCTGCATTACATACACACACACAAACAAGTAAACAAAAATCCGAAATCATTGTGAGTTCTGAAGCAAAGGTACTACCAGAAAGTTACCTTCGCATCTGGGGAAATGATAGTTCCAATTTCTGTTGATTCCATGTTGGCATGTGAGAACAGGCTGACCCCTCAAAACATATCCAGGGTAGCATTCAAATGATACTGACTGACCCACACTGTAATCTGAGTTGACTATGTATCCATTCAAAAAAGGAGGAGGATCAGGGCAGTTCTGTAACTCATAAGCTGGAAGAGAACAGAAGTACTTCTTATTGCTTAGTCAGCTGTCAACACAGGAAGTAACATTAATATAAATTCTGTAATGCATTCCATAATAAGTAAACACTGGAATGCCAAACTCCAGTCACAGAGTGATCAATGAAATAAATCATGCATTGGGACAATCCAGATCTTGATAAAGAAATGAAAAAACTCAGCTCTAGAGACAAAACATAGGAATGATGAAAATCTGGAATGGAATGAATAGCCATTTACCTCAGAAATTTAGAGAGGAAAGCAAAGAAACATTGAGTGCAGGGCATGAAGACAGAATATTGTGTTCTAGCAGTACATGCCAAAGCTCTACATTAGGATATTATATAAATTATGTGTTTATTTTTGAAGAAATTTCTAGGCTCAGACCTAGTGTCTAAGATCTGAGAAGTAACAGTTTTATAATAGGATAACACTTTTTCAACCAAGATATGTGGAATTGATTTATTTAATAAATAAGATGGATATACTTCGTAATTATGTCACTAAGTGACACTGACATAATTTCATGAGTACACCAAATGTTTTCATAAACTTCGTTTATACTCAGTTCTAATTTCATATGTTAAGTCTCAAATAAAACAATCTTGCTCTGAATGCAGCATCATTGAAGCCAAAAGTGGCACACAATAATACTAATAATTTAATTGACCAAATTCAATAGGTGGTCACTTTTCTGCTAAGATTCTGAAGATTAAAATTAACACATGATTTTTCAAATATCTTTTTCCTATCCCAATATACAAGAAACAATGCAATTACTTCCAAGTAAGAAATAGTAAAATTATTTAGGAAATTTGTCTATGATGCTTGAAAATAAACTATATTTGTTAGAAAAGCATATCTGTTGAATGACTGTGTTTGTAGTGCAATTTCCAAAACTTGAAAACACTTTTTTTTAATTAATATGCAACTATACTTATATAATTAACAGCAGCATAAGAACTCGAGACAACTTTTTTTCTGATAACATTCATATACTGTTCTATGTGTCATCTACTCAGAATGGATGTAAACACTGCACAACAAAAAAATTGAGTTTTTTGTGTTTTCTGTGAGCACTACATAGCAAAACAAACATTTCAAACTGAGGACAAGCATACACATTACTACAATAGCTTATATTTGTTTGACTAGCAACATTCCAGTTTGTTCATTACTTGCATCTATTAAATTGTACAGTGACTTCAACAATAGATCAGCACACAACTAATCACAATAGGTGCTTAAATGTGTTTTCACATTTAAACACTACAGTGAGTATTCTAGTAAGGTATAACAAAGCCATTAATTCACTAAAATTTTATGAAACAAGTTTTTCACAATCCATTGGATTTTTTAATAAATGTTAAACTACACAAAACCCCCCAAACCTGACCAAAAAAAATCAAAAGAATTAATGGAATACTATAAAGTCGAAGAGTATCAGAAAGATCTAAAACAGTGACAGAAGACTACTAAGGAAAAAGTTCCTTCAAATAGATTTGCACAAAAAAATGCATTAATGATTCACCATACTTAGTGTTGGGTCTTACATTTTCAAAAATTGAAAAAATTATTCAATTGAGCATATAATCCATGCAAAATAGTGTGATGAAAATTCAGAGGGAGTTTTCTTTAATAATATTTAAGATAGAAAGATAATTTAAAACCACGTTTCCCTATTTAAGATATATTTCCTTAATATTTAAATGATAAGTTGTTCCACAGGAAGCAAAATAGAAAGACAGTTTTATAAAAATGTTATCTAGAACCATTCAAACAACTTCACATAGATAAGATAATAAGTAACTGCCATTTAAGAAACAGTTCTTGAGAAGATGAATGTCCTGCTTTCTCTGAGAATTCCATTTACAGTTATAAAATACTTCAGTCAGAAGACAGGAAAGTTCAAATAAGAGCAGCAATACCAGTGTGCTTTATATTAACATGTGCCATTAAGTCCAAGCTCTAAAAATACAGTAAGAGAGATGGAGAACATATTCTTGAACAAAGTAGCTAGTCATTACAATACGGACATGTTAATCCTAGAAGTATATACTGTATATATTGTTCTCAATTAGATTACTTAAACAAGCCATTTCAGCAAGATTAAACTAAACATATAACTTAGGTGTGCTTAAGTGCTTACTTATAGTGAAGTTTGTACCTAACTGCTTCACTGCAGTACAGCTACTGTCAAGGGTTTTTTAGTCATTGTTGATTACAGTCATACCATGGAACAAATAAAAATTTATTCTGAGAAAGCCACCTTCTTTTATCTAATTTATTCAGTGAATCCAGAATTCAGTGCCTGTAACATTACAAAGCTGGAAGAGATGTGAAGGTATCAGAAATACTCCAAAATAATCTAAAAAATCAGACTTCACCTGACTCATTTAAGTTAGTGTTTATTCAGAAATGTATATGATTTTCTCGATTGTAAATAAGGTAAACAAAACACATACAGAAACTTTTGGAGTTTGTTCCGGTATCTGCTAAAGTAAGATTAAAACATCTGTCTAAAGCAGATTATGATAAATTTGAAGGTCACCCAGTCGGGATGAAAGCACTTGCACATGAGCAGAGCATAGTTTTTTTTAAAAAAAACAATGTGTAAAATGTGACAATACTCTCTGCATGTGACTTCTGGTATAAATCCTATAGATGACTCAAACTATTGGAGTAACTATAAGTCAGGTGATCCATCTGACTATGATAGCATGATTTATATGCCACTTGGAATATGTTTTATAGTTTTCCTATAAATATGAATTATATTCCTCACTGTTCTTTTGATATATGCAACATGTATACCTGATTTAATACAGCAATTCATTATTCAGTCATCACCATCAAGTATCACCCACAAATCCTCATGTCACACTTCGCAAAAGAAAGCTTTTTTTATGAGTGTTATGCCCTAAGACTTGCTTGGTATTGAGCTTTAAAGAGTGATATACTGTTTCACAGCAGAAAAAATTCCAGTGAGAGCCTGAAAAGAAACTCAGTGTAGAGGAAATCTGAGGAAAAGATTTAATTCCAATTCTGGCAGCAGTCAAATACTTGAATTTTAAAATGATCTCATATTAACATTTGACATTTCTTTGTGCAATATATTTTGCACTGGTAAGAAAAGAGTGTAAATCACCAAAGAAATATAATTGATAATCTATTATCTATCTACTTTATGATTTAAATGTGTTTTTCTTCTTACATTAACACTAGGGTGACTTATTGCCTTTGCCAGTGCCACATACGTCTATAACACTTCAACATGGAAATAATTATTTGCAGAAAAATTGTATTAGCAGAGAGTTGAGCACGCAAACACTCCAATGTTAGGAAAGCTCACAATTAAGGCTACTTAAAACATTCATTTACTCTTATTGTACATTCCTCCAGTATCATGCTGTGTATAACTACAGACTGAAGAGCAAAACCCACTTCTCGGACTAGACTAGACTAGCATGGGTTGGGTTGAAAGGGATCTTTAAATGTCATCTAATCACAGAATCACAGAATGTTAGGGGTTGGAAGGGACCAATGTTAGGGAATGTTAGGGGTTGGGTCGTCTAGTCCAACCCCCCTGCCGAAGAAGGCTGCACAGGACCTTTCCCAGGCAGGTTTTGAATATCTCCTGAGCAAAAGAATCCACAACCCCTCTGGGCAGCCTGTTCCAGTGCTCTGTCACCCTCAAAGCAAAGAAGTTCTTCCTCATGTTCAGACGGAACTTCCTATGCTTCAATTTGTGCCCTTTTCTAACCCCTCTGCCCCAGGCATGAATATATTTCACCAGATCAGGTTGCTCACAGCCCTGTCCAGTTTGACTTTGAACACTACCAGGTACAAGGCATCCACAACTTTGCTGGGCAACATATTCCAATGTCTCATCACCCTCATCATAAAATATTTCTTCCTTCTGTCCAATCTAAATATACCCTCTTTGGTTTAAAACTGTCGCCCCTTGTCTTGTCACTAAAGACCTTGGTAAAAAGTGTCTCTCCATCTTTACTCCAAGCCTCCTTTAAGTATTGAAAGGCCACAATAAGGTCTCCGTGGAGCCTTCTCTTCTCCAGACTGAACAGCCCCAACTCTCTCAGCCTTTCTTCGTCTGAGAGGTGTTCCAGCCGTCTGATTATTTTTGTAGCCTTCCTCTGGACCTGCTTTAATAGATCCATGTTTTTCTTGTGCTGGGAGCCCCAGAACTGGATACATCAGTATAGGTGGGATGTCGTGAGAGCGAAGTAGAGGGCGAGAGCCACCTCCTTCGACCTGTTGGCCATGCTTCTTTTTATGGAAGCCCAGGATATGATTCACTTCAGCCCAGGGCAGGACTGGCAATCTGGAACCTCAGTTTATTACCTTACGCACCGAAGAACATCACTTTTCCAGATGCAATAACTCTGGATTAGAGTCACAAAACATGGCTTAATTTTGTCAAGAGTTAGAAAAACATTTTGCTATGAGCCCCCAAAAGATCTTATTCTACTTCTATTAGTATCCCCCCTTAGGACATCATCTGAAACCATTTCAGAAATGTAGTTTTTCAATAATCCCTTTTTCCTTCCAGGATTCCTATGACTCAGAAGCTCCCTCCTAATTGTCTTTTTGATAGATAAAGGTCATCAGATTTAACACGTTCAAATCAAGTTGTGTATATGCATGAGTGAGCTTGTGAAAGAAAGAGTGCAATTAGAACATTTTTCTGTGTTTTCTGGAACATGTTGGTCTCTAAGTACAACATGGTAAGACTCTTAACTCATATTCACCTTTATGCTACACTGAAATTCAGAATGGACTGAAAATGCTCTTAGAGCTCCAGTAATGGTAGCTATGATTCCTCCAGTAAAAATAACACAAATAAAACATTTTATCTGCTTCCCTTAAAGAGTCCCAAGTCCTAAAGGGAAAGTTATGTGGAAAACAGATGTTCCAGAAATATTAAAAGGCTGAGGTAACAGTCATTATATAGCCAGGGATTAAAACCCACAAGTATGTCTTAACAACTGTTAGACTAACTGTACTCATCTGTGTACTAAATTCTGTTATGAATCTCTGAGGCCATAAAAGCTATTTATTTCTTCTGACCTAGCATATATCTTGAGTCATTCCAGTTATATGCAGCTATATCCTGTAATTAGCTAACTTGGCTTGCCAATCAAACTTCTGTGACAGTTGTTCTTCCCCTCAGACCTAGTGTGCATGGTCTGTTTACATCTCTGATACTGAGATTTGACAGATGTGAGGGCCTCAGAAACTCATGACTGCCAGTCAAATGCAATTTACGAATGTTCTTATAAGTATTTATGGTTGCTTCTTGTCTTTGCTGCTTTTCATAGGTTGCAAAGCCACAGCAGGAAAAAGAGACACCCTTTCTCAATGCTTCTGTTTTCTAAATTAAACAGTACAATACTTCTTTCAACAACAGAAAAAGTGTAATTAAAATTAAATGTTGCTATTTTAAAAATAATGCACTTTCAAAGTCCTTCCATTATCTTACTAATAAATAAAAATAATATCTAATAAAATTTATCTTAACTGACTCAGTTCAATAGGCAATCAGTATGAACTTCCGTCTTGCCACAAGTGAAACAACAGGTTTCACAACACTCACAAATTCATTAACTCAGTCTTGAACATAATGGCATACCCATCATTCCTTACGCAGTGCAATTGCAAAGCTGAAGTGACAACAAAAAAATGAAAACACCAGAGCATAAAACAACAAGGAGCTGGCTGCCAATGGTACTCCGAGCTGTAACTTCCCTAGGGTTCTGCTAAGGAGACAAAGCTTTCTAATGCATTCAGAAATACGCAATACCTAAGTGATTCAGGTTGTATATTCTAATCCTGTGCTGTGAGAATTCACAGGCTAGTGCTTAAGAAGCAGCACTAGCTCTTTGCAAGCATAGGAAGAAAATATTTTACTGTTCTCAGTGTGCACACACGTTTCTTCCTCCCCAAAATAGTGTGCTCAGAGTACAATCTCAGGTTATATTAAGCTTTAATCTCAAATATTTTCCTGTCTTCAGAAATTTAGTAGAAAAATTTTGAATCGGCATTTTCAATTTTATCATTCACTATACAATATTCATCTTCATTCCTTTCTCCTGAGATGAGGGGTTGTCATGGAATCATAGAATCATTAAGGGTGGAAAAGACCTCTGAGATCATGAAGTCCAACCATCACCCCAACACCACCACACCTGCTAAATCATGCCCCGAATCAAAAAGCCTTATCCGTCATAAAATAGTAAAATCTGTAGAAAACTTCATTTTTATGACATGGAATTTTGCTTGAATAAACATACCCATTAACAATCTCCCTTTATTTTTAGATTGATACCTTTATAAAAAGGCGTCTACCTTGCAAAAAAAGTCTGCTACCTTAATGCCACTACTTCTTGTATTCCAGTTAGTAGAAATGGCCATTTGACATTTTTTTCACTCACAAAAAAGCAGTCCTTGAATTGAACGAGGCTTAGTACCATTTAGCAAAAGGATAAATTTAATCTTCAATCCATTTTAATGTAAACTTAAGTACATTTTTAAAAATCTAACTCTGATTAAGCTATGCAGTCTAGTGGGTGCTTCCTAATACACCACACATTCATTAAGGCATTAGAATGGATTTGGTGAATGTGCCTACAACTATGGACTCTTTTTGCCTACTCATGTATGTTTTTTTAAGACTATATCAACTTAATTTCATCATTAGAAAAGCAATGCTTCTAAATTTATAGAACTTCTTTCCCAGTTATAGTAATAGATCCCTAAATTGGGATCAATTAGAAGCAGTCTGAAAATATATCTCTTAAATGTATAAAGATGTCAGGTCTTTAGATCTATCTGCTTTGCTTTAAAAATTCATTTCTATAGAAATGACAAAAGTGGACAAAAGCAAAAGTACCGACAAAACTTAATTAAAGTATTCAGTATAAATTTGTTCTCTATAATTCTTTGCAGAATTTAGTTTGTGCGTGCTACATCCGCCTGCACTGGTATATACCTTCCAGTTTCATACACAACCTTTACTTAGTCCTGACAACTCTTTTTTCTCTTTTATTTAGGATTCTTATTTTAGATGCTCTGAGAGATTAAACACTTTTGAAATATGCTTCTTGGAAATCATGTAAAGTATTACTGATGAGACTTCAAAAGACTATTTTGTTTGATACAGCAACTGTTAGGTTTACCTGGCCAGAAGGATGGATTAATTCAGTACATTGCTTTGCTAACAGTGGAACAAACAAAGCCTAGTTTGTTTTATATGTATATTACTAAATATTCACATAATATTGACACAGTTTCTGCTTACCTATATCTGAGCATTACATTCTTATGAGCAGTCACCACAATGATTAAGCCTTTTCTGGATTATCTAATTTGCAGCATCTCTAAGCCCTTGCAACGCAATAAATAGGTTTTCTGTCACAGTAAAATGCCATAGGCTTTATGCCATTTATGCACCTGACAGAGCAAGATCTAGAGATCTGAGATATGTCTGGACTTGCCTTGCCCTGAGCTGGTTTTGGCTCATTTTAACAATTGCTAGCAGCCAAGTGATTACTACCTAACATGTTTTAGGTTATGATCTGCAAATACCATGTATGCTAAAGGCCTGGCAAGCCCTGACAGTCACTGCTTAACAACCAATAGTCCTTTACAGTGACGGAACCCAAGAAAGCAGCTTTCGAAGTTTGACTGAGAATTAGTAAGAAAGCAGCAAACTGTGGCAAGAAACCATGTAAAAAATAATCCAAGACGAACCCACGACTGAAGAGTAAGAAATCCCTATCACGAATTATTATATTTTGGAGTACTGAATAATTATTTTTTAAGTCCTGTCTCAGCAGTTGCAGATCGACTAAAGGAAGAGAGAGAAATCCAGAAGTGTAACATCAATAGGAGTAGGAAAATCCAGAGCCAATCTAGAAGACAAGATAACTAAGTACCAAGGGCAACAGGTGTGGGACTGGAAAACTCAGCTATCAAAAGCAACATATCATTTGTATGAAGAAAAACAAAGCAGCTATTAAAATTGCTCAATTGTAAGCCACTGGCATTTTACGTCAGAGCACATCAGAGGAATGGTGAATACATCGAAATACAATACTTCCAGAAGTTCTGAGGTAATAAATATCTTGAACTGAGAGTACAATTTCCTACACGTTCTAGATGGTGCTAAGCAAGTTACTTGTGCTCAGTAATACGAAGCTGTGAAATGTGATAATCTTAGAAAGAATTACCAAAGGAGAAATGTTAGCAACAGAAATGGCTAGTGCAATCTGGGATCTCAGAGGCAACAGAGAGAATTTGTGCTATCTGAAGAAAACTAAATAATTAAAGATATTTCATATTTAAAGAAAAGTCCAAAATCTGTTTGTAGAATGCAGAAAAGGAGGTAGATGGAAGAAGGAAAAGAAGTTGATTAGTAGCACAGGAGAGTGAACTTAGCCGGTAGAACCTTACCACTTCAAAACTGCACATTACAGTGTCAGTAACTTTCCACATTAGAGAAAAAAAAATCAATAAATAATAAGTAACTTGTAAAATAATTAATTTCTTCCCCAGCATCTTTTTATTTGAGTGGATTATGTTGTGATTTTTTTAAGTTTTAAAACCGTATTTTTTTAATATATATCAACTAAATTACTGTGCTTCCTCAACACAGTATTCAGGAATGAGTCACCCCAGAGTCTCTTTAGAAGTAAGGAGTATTACATAAACATGAACTGTGTGAGTTGCTTTTACTGGAGAAATTGTTTTGCTTCTTATTCATGGGGAAAATAAAACTGGGTAAATGTATATGCATTTGGTAATTCAAATACACCTACAACTACACATTTTGAGAAACAAGGTAATAAATACTAGTTGTACTTTTCATTTGAAATCAGAATGACTCAAATATAAGTTAATGTAACTGTATCGCTTGGTTCTGAATTTTCTATCTACAATTTTTAGACCAATTGCTAAAGTAAGGAAATTTTTATCAAATTACTACTTTTAAGACATAATATTTTTTTCTGGATTCTTTATATAAATGTTTGCAAAATACTACTACAAGTTCCTGAATTTCTATGAACAATACATTTTTTGACAGTTTTGTTTTATTCTGAGAATGCTACTACACAATCTTCACCACGTAAAAATATTTTCAGGCCCATCTAATGATTTTTTTTATTATTTCATAATTCATACTTCTGGTTTTTGGTGCATTTCTTTCCCTCTAAATAATAGCATAAAATTTTACGCTGTCAGTGAGTTAGTCATGATAACAGTTTTGTTGTCAGCTAACAAGCTGCAATTGGGAGAAGCAGAAACAAAGCAACTTATCTAAAAAGTCAGTGATTTTAACAAGAAAGTGTTAGAGTGAACCAAAAACCATCAGTTTCTTTTGTTTACCACCCTCTTCATTATATTTAAATTTACTTCTGATCAGACAAATTAATCCTAATGAACATAGTGGGAAAGGGTGGAATAGACAAAAGAGGAATTATAAGCTTAGTTTATCAGCCTTTTCAAAATACAGAATAAACTTCATACATTTATATCATGGATTTCTGAATTACAAAAGCTACCATCTTAATGGCAATCCCAGACCAGACATAAATAATAAAAGATTCTTTCAGCAGATTGCCATCAATGAATAAAGGAGTGGTGCCTGTAACAAGCAAAACGTTAAAAACTGAAGTTGTGGTTTGACTGAAGTAACAGACAAAACTGTTAACTGCAATAAGCCTAAGATTTCATCTGATTTTTAGAGCATGGGTTATGGCAATCAGCTTAACTTCTGAACATAAATATCTTCTTAGTTACACTTGAATACCATGTCAATGATTCCCCAGACTCATTTTCCTATTGCTGAGCGTACTACATTGCTCTAATAGGAAACAATCAATATTGGCTAAATGAATAAATTAAATAGAAAGACAGACAAATTAAAGAAATAAATTTTTCTGCAGTTGTAGTTTTACAAACTGGAGCACAGATTACAGTGTCTTTCTGTCTGTAATGATAAGCAGATATTGCTTAAATCTATGGAATAAAATAAAGGTAAATAAATTTGCCTGAGAGACCAAGTATAGAGAATCATAGTATCATAGAATGTTATGGGTTGGAAGGGACCTTTAAAGGCCATCTAGTTCCAAGCCCCCTGCAATGAGCAGCGACATTTTCAACTAGATCAGGTTGCTCAGAGCCCCATCCAACCTTGCCTTGAACACTGCCAGGGAAGGGGCAGCCACAACTTCTCTGGGCAACCTGTTCCAGTGTTTCACCACCCTCATTGTAAAGAAATTCTTCCTTATATCTAGTCTGGGTGATACCCACCTACAAGAAGGGCCGGAAGGAGGATCCAGTGAACTACAGGCCTGTCAGCCTGATCTTGGTGTCGGGGAATGTTATGGAGCAGATCATCTTGAGTGCCATCACGCAGCACATACAGCACCATCAGGTGATCAGGCCCAGTCAGCATGGGTTTATGAAAGGCAGATCTTGCTTGACCAACCTGATCTCCTTCTGTGACAAGGTGACCCACTCAGTGGATGAGGAAAAGGCTGTAGATGTCATCTACCTTGACTTTGGTAAAGTCTTTAACACTGTTTCCCACAGTATTCTCCTGGAGAAACTGGTTGTTCGTGGCTTGCATGGGTGTACTCTTTGCGGAGTAAAAAACTGGCTGGATGGCCAGGCCTCAAAAGTTGTGGTGAATGGAATTAAATCCAGCTGGTGGCTGATCACGAGTGATGTTCCCCAGGGCTCAGTATTGGAACCATTTCTGTTCAGTATCTTTATCAATGATCTGGCTAAGGGGATGGAGTGCACCCTCAGTAAGTTTGCAGACGACATCAAGTTGTGTGGGAGTGTTGATATGCTCGAGGGTAGGAAGGCTCTACAGAGGGATCTGGACAGCCTGGATCGATGGGTCAAGGCCAATTCTATGAAGTTCAACGAGGCTAAGTGCCAGGTCCCGCACAGCTGTCACAAATACCCCATGCAATGCTACAGGCTTGGGGAAGAGTGGCTGCAAAGCTGCCCAGCAGAAAAGGACCTTGGTGTGTTGCTCAACAGCCGGCTGAACATGAGGCAGCAGTGTGCCCAGGTGGCCAAGAAGGTCAAGGGCATTCTGGCTTGTATCAGGAATAGTGTGGCCAGCAGGAGTAGGGAGGTGATCATGCTCATGTACTCGGCACTGGTGAGGCCGCACCTGGACTACTGTGTTCAGTTTTGGGCCCCTCACTACAAGAAGGACATGAAGTTGCTGGAGCATGTCCAAAGACAAGCAATGAAGCTGGTGAAGGGTCTAGAGAACAAGTCTGATGAGGAGTGGCTGAGGGAACTGGGGTGGTTTAGCTTGGAGAAGAGGCTGAGGGGGAACCCTATTGCTCTCTACAACTACCTGAAAGGAGATTGTAGTGAGGTGGGTGTTGGTCTCTTCTCCCAGGTAACTAGCGATAGGATGAGAGGAAAGAGCCTCAGGCTGCGTCAGGAGAGGTTTAGACTGGATATTAGGAAAAAATTCTTCGCTGAAAGGGTGATCAAGGATTGGAACAGGCTGCCCAGGAACGGGCTGGGCATTGGTCTGCCTACACGAGACATCATTTTTGTTTTGTTCTGTTTCCTTTCTCTCTTTTTCCCCTTATCCTTCACTTACTAAATAATGTTTTAACTTGACCCCCAACTTTTCCTGCTTTTATAGGATAGGGTGAAGTAAGCGAGCAGTTGCATGGTGCTTAACTGCCCACGAGGATTAACCCACAACATATACATGTTTATACAAACAAATAGGCTTATATACATATGTATGAAAATCTAACCAAGTTATTAAGAGCCTAGAGTAAGGTGGTATGAATCTTCCTCACTGCAGTCAGATGAGAATTCAACCAGCAATTCCATTTTGTTAAACTCTTCAGATCTTGCAATGGGGCTCGACAGTTTCAGTAAGACTATTTTAACACTTTAGAAATATGCACGAATTAATGATGTTTTATAATCACTAACAGGGAAAAAAAAACAAACAATGAAGATGAAGAAAAAACCAAGAGTAGAAGACTACAAAAAGTTCACATGTTCAAATACTGAATATGTGTATTTGAAAATGCAGATGCAGAATTGGTGTTATTTTGTGTCTTATCATTTCCTGTTAATTTTCACATAAATCTAGGTTGCAAAAATATAACATAACTATAAAAATTTTCACTTGAATATTTAAAATAGCTCATATTATATTTTTAAATACTCATTCATTACATTAAATGTAACAAGATTAAATAAAATGGAAAACAAGACAGTGAATATTAGCAATATTGTCCTGTAACAAAGCATCTTAATAGGATGGAAAGGGGCATCAGCTATGTGACATTTGACAAATGACATCACCTTGGCTTCAGGTTTTTACATCAGTAAAATAAAGATTCCAATTCAACACAATTTCAGTTGCAAAAAAGTTCTACCTCTGGATTAAACAATCCATAGATTTAAAAATGCCATATAGTATATTCATAATACACTTTTAAAAATTAAAAAAAAAAAAAAAAGTCCTTTTTAACTATAAAGTTCATCATTCCAGTTCCTGCTTACCTTGGTATGTCAGCTTAAATCCTTGCCTGTTTTCTGAGTGATCACTGTAAAAATGGACAAGTGTTTCATGAGTAGTACTTAGCAAGGGTGATGGGAGTTCCATTCCACTAAACTGGCCGATCATAGAGCTGGTGTGGTAAGGCCCATTCTGAATTTCAAGGAAATCGTGATTTGCTTCAGTGGAGAAATTCAGAAACTGAATGTGTGCACCTGCAGCATTGAGAAAGAAAGAAAAATTAAAAACAGGGTTTCTATAACTCATGTTGCTTAATGCTACTGCACGCAAATACAAAAATAAATGTCATAATAATTGTTATAGGCATTATATTTGTATTTTAGTCACCATTCAAAGTGGGATGCTTAAATTAAGGAAATAGCCTCTAACTATTGCATGAGTTGGAGCTTCTAATTTTTTGGTTCCCAATAAAAGTCGTAAGGACACGTGAAGGGACCAATGAAAAGAAGTCACAAAGTCAACAACCAGATATTTGTCAGGTTAGTAAACCAGCCAAAAGAAACACTCAAAGGAGGGGCACGTCACAAATCCTGCTGTGTCATGGCATGGTCAGGACTCTGCTGAAGGAGAATTTCTGTAGCTGGGCCAAGCCTCCCACAAAGGCTCAGGATCAGCTCAGCATCCAGGAAGGTTACTAACAGAGTGACCTTTCAGAGGCAGAAGTTTACCTACCTAGTTCCAGCTATCTAGTCTGCCTTGCCTTTCCTGAGCCATGTCACCTATATATGCCTCCTCTTCCCCCCAGTGTGGGCCAGTGTCTTTAAAGCCATTCTTCTCTTTGTGCAGCACTGTGAGATGCACTGAGCTCCTGACTGGTGGAAGGTGCTTACCCAGGATCACTTACAAAACCCCCTCCAGAAGTCAGGTGGCTGAATCAGGCCTTTCTCACAAAATGAGAGGGAGAGAGATGACTCCCAAAATGCTGAACAGTCGGATGTATAAGCATAATCTCACAGGAAGAGCTTTTGATAAGTTCTGGCACCCCTTCATGTGGACTAAGATCTTTTAATACAGCCTTCTCAAATTATGTGTATATACAATATCAAAAGAGGGGTGGGGGATCGTCGTGGTTTAACCTGGCAGCCGGCAACTAGGGATCATGCAGCCGCCCACTCGCTCCTCCCTGCCCAGTGGGATGGGGAGCAGAATGGACAAAAAATAGAACTTGCAGGTTGACATAAAGACAGTTTAGTAAGACAACAAATGAAATAATAATAGCAACAACAACAGTAATAATAGTAATGAATATGCAAAACAAGATATCCACAATACAGTTTTTCTCGCTGCCCGACAGATGATTGTGCAGCCAGGCCCCCAAGCAATGATCGTGGAACCCACGGATTTGCATGCGCAGATTTTGCCGAACTCACAAAATTCACAGAACTTGATGAACTTACAGAAAAGAGCCAAACTCACACAAAAGATCAAACTCATGGGAAAAGAGTTCATGACTCCTGGCCAATGCCCATTTATAACCTGAGCATGAGGTCTATGGTATGGAATATTTCCATTAGCCAGCTTGGGCTGTGCTCTTTCCCAGCTCCTGCACGCCTGCTCATTAGCTGAACATGGGAAACTAAAAACAGTCCTTGATTTCTTAGCAACAACTGAAACACCAGTGTATTATCAACTTTCTTCTCATACTAAATCCAAAACACAACAGCTACTAGGAGGAAAACTAACTCTATCCCAGCCAAAACCAGGACAGTGATGAACTCCTGTTTTTAAAGCCAAGTGGTACCAAGTAACTTACAACCACACTGCTTGGGCCTAATCTTGCTTTGGTAGACTATGAAGAACTAGCTGGAATAGAATAAAAGAGAAGTACTGAATGGGCCAACAAAGCAGTGTGAAATACTCAATGTCTTAACTCTCTGCCTGACGTTCTTATTAAGCAGTAGAGACATATTCTTAATTCCAGGAGAGTACCTTAGGGATTGATCACCACGGTAAGTCATTCACTCAGTCTTGCTCTATAGCTCATTTCTTCGCTACTGTGGTTTGATATCTAATCCCTTGTATAAAAGGGATATTATTTTTTTTCTACAGGAGAAACTGAATATGCTACCAAAGAAATTGGTTGTTGCAGAACACTCTTGAGAATATGGGATATTTAGCTTTAGTAACCTTTTCTGACCTATGCAGAGTGGGAGATATGAAAGCAAGTATTTCAGTGGCTGAATAAGAAAACTTATTCCAGCGCTATCAATAGAGAGGCACATACAGAACATACTGAAGTCCCCATATCAAACATCTCTTGTATGATGTCTGATATGATTGGTCTGACTTGAGTGAAGGCACTCATTTTAAAATGCTCTCAGGATGTAAGGTGAGATATGACACCAGGCATCTTGGACACATGTTGAGTTCAGTATCAGCATTTAGTGATTCCCACCAGAGACTCGATGTAAGCAGCATAGAAATTCTGAAGAACTGAGCAGTCACATAATCTTACACTGAAGTTGCAAACATGACAAGCACGTAGTTGAATTCGACAAATGTATATAGACCTAACATCAGTGTCTAGGTGTTTAAATAAAAGTAGCCTGCTGTTCTGAAATAGTCTCTGATGAGTCCCGGAATACCTTTAAAACTGAATCATTCTTACTTAATTACTGCAAAGAAATTTCTGTAACTAGAAATATTCAAAATAGAAAAGCTTTGTATTTTAAAAGTAAAAAGTAGATTTACCAGTAACCAGTAAAAAATTGCCTAAAATAGCCACATTTTAAACACACACAAAAACATATTTTTTCCCTGAGTTTTTCAAACTAATTTCAATTTGAGAAGATGCTGTATGTGTCACACAAGCCTTAACTCTAAGTTTATACAACTTAGAATTGTCTAAGAAGAAGTTTTCTACACTAAATAATTTCTTACATAAAATTATACACAATAAAACCGATTGCTTCAGAAAATAAATCATTATCTGGTTAAACTATAATTATACTATTTCCTGTTCCAATCTCAACAGGATTTCCTCTCTCACTTGAATAGACTCTAAATAATGAGAATACCAAGCTGAGCTGATCTTTTTTACAAATGTTAGTCAATTCACAGCTACCTGAAATCATTGCAAAATCTTCGCAACTCCTTTGAAAAGATGTACTTTTCATCTATTTCAAATGTTTGGATTTTAGTAGTGTATTCTTTTACATGATCAGTATATTTTCATGTAACGAAGAGAACACTATATTCAGAAGTTACATTATCTATTTCATCTGATACATCTTCACGCAGTAGATTTCATTTGCTCTGAAATCCGTTTCTGAGATAGGCTGGTTGAGTTATACAAATAACTAATTGCTTTGACAAAGATATATTTTTAAACTGCCAAATATTTTCAAATCAAAAGATAGTGCATAATTATGTAAAAGGTTCACAATATATTCACTGGATAAAATCTATTTCATACTGGAAATTAGAATATTTTTCTATATATTTAAAGCTAATGACCACAAATAGTTGCTTTTGAAATGTAAATTTACTTACCATACCCAATAGGCAAGAAAATTTTCCATGTACAGTCTAAGTTACTAGGGTAATTTCCAGGAAAACCTGGGCTCAGGATCACGCCACCCATGTTTGTCAGTGTTCCACCACACTTAGCTATTAAAAACAAAATGAAAGTCACTGTATCTTTTAAGAATATTATTTCTTAATTTTTAACATATGAATAATTCAAAAATGGATTTTCCATTTTATCCTCATGAGACCCAAACAGTGAAATTTATCACAGTCAATACATTCCTGATGAAGGAAGAAAAAAAGAATTCACATTGGAGCGAAATGCTTAATTAATGCAATATGTTCACTGTGATTTTACTGCAAATATGTAGCAGCACATATAGACTAGGTAACCCATTGCCTCAGCTCGCCAATTACATTTAAAAACATCTGGTGCTATGTTGAGACAGGCTTCATAATCCAAATAACAAATTTGGAATTAAACTGAATTATGACACTGATCTATGATGCAGCTGCAGATCTACTAGTTAACATAGCTAAAAACCACATCAGAGTTTAGATAAACTCAAACAAAAAAACTCCACCAGAGTTCTTTCTTTAATTCAGGAAGAGGACAGAGTAGCGGCATAACAGAATTATTCTTTGCTTACTGTCTGTATGCTTTTCTTCAGCAAATTCATGTATTTGGAGATTGAAAAGCCATTTGCATCATTTAGGATGACATAAAGACAAATTATAAAGCTAAATTATAAATATATATATGTGAAGGAACTTGTAAAGAAGTGCCTGAGTTTACACCTTTGCTAAGGCAGTAACACAAAGGAAGTGTGACAGAATTGTGATACTGTGCATTGTGATAATTGCACTGAAAAAATGAAAACAATCTACTAGTTATACCACACAAGAAATTGAACCAAAATAGGAAGAGCTGCACTAAAAAGCTGAGAAATCTGTCTCAAACTTCTCCAATGTCTCTACCTCCCTGCCATGTTAAATACATTATTTAGCAAAAAGAACAGATTTTGGTTTGCATTTCTAGAAATATCAGTTTTTCAAGGGTTGGAGGAAGGGGAGCGGGGACCATATTTTGAGGTTTTGTTTTCTTGGGGGTATTCTAACTTCCAGGACAGCAAAATTTCATGAACTTAATGTGCAAAAAAAAATAAAATAAAAAAATCAATAAGCACACTGTTTGCAAATAGGAATTATATTTAATATACAGGGCAAAATAAGATTAGCACAAGAAAACCCCCACCCAAACCCCAAAATATACCTTCCTGAATAAATTTTCCATTTCTAAAATCAATTTAAAGGAAAAGCTTTGCTTTCATATTAATCAGACTGCTTCTGTAGAAGTTAACAATACAAAATATATAGGTCCAACTTGACAAGGAATCATTTGATGTTAATATTGCTTGGTATCATCCCAATCTTTTAAATTCCTCTTAAATCTGAAGATAAAAGGACCAGCTTTTGCAGACTGAATAACGAAGTTCAAAGCATTCACTGAAGAATGCATTTCAAAGCTGAAGTGACAGAACGATATGATGGAGCTGTGCTTCTCTCCTCTCCATTCGTAATTTTTCTTCAAATAAGCATGTCAAAAGACACCAGAATCCTCATTCTCTTAAACTTTACTTAATCAAGAAACAATACAGTAGAACAAGACTATTATCTACACAGGGAAAACTCAGATCTGTTGGGTAAGGTCTTAGTGTGTTCAAAAGGGAAATTCTTTTGATGTTTGCTTTTTAACTCCGCATCATTTAATGGCTTTCGCAGATGAAAAAAGTCAACCTTTTCTGGATCCCTAAAACTTTTTTTCTTTACACCATCCCTGAAAGCTTGTCTTCAGAGCTGCTCTCCACTGCAGACAGATCGTCTGCTTCTTTGAGAAGTCTCCTGGGCTCCCTGCATGATCTGCATTGCTTTTGAGAAGATTCTCCAAGTTGAGCATGCTGGAAAAGGAATATGTTGCTTTCCTCTCCCTTCTGAATATTCAGTCTGATTCAGAGCAGAGTATTAAGGACAAGCTAAACAATGGTAAATATCTGGGTTTCCTCCTTTGCCCACTTGCAGTATTTTTTCAAATAACATATATACCATATGTAAAGAGAAGTTTTATTTTAATTTTTCCTTGTTTCTTAGATACAAATGGAAACTAAAAAAATTTTTGAATGAAATAGAATTACATGAAGGAACAATAGGCATGACAAAGCCAGGAGTTTCTTCTGACTGACGTTCAGAACACACTGAAATCAAGTAAGTATCCATACCAATGCAGAGAGGAGATGGATAATTCCAGCGTCGGACTGTCCCTGGCATACAAGAAATATGGGAACGACCCTGTTTGGAAAAGGCAAAATGTTAGATTCAGGGGCTTTCCAGGAAGGCAGAGCTATGGAGGACCTCCTGGATCATCTCATCTGCATCTTTTCTTATATAAACCAACTGCATTGTAATTACTTTCACGAATTTGTTAAGCTATTCAAATAGTTTAGGTTTTATGTTCTTATTTTCCTACTGCATAAACATTTTAAAACACTCTTCCTTTGAAAACTTGAAGATCTCTTCACATTTTTTGACTAAATGTAAGGCTGGTTACAAGAGAAAAACAGTTGACTGTGCATTCATAGGGTCAAATTGGTTCAATCCCTACTTCAGTTTCAGGGTTCTCATCCGCAGTGTAAGCATACTAGTTCGTTTTCAGGCTGTGGTCTGGAGTGAATCAACCATTGCTTTGAGTGAGTAGTATAGATACAGAGAGCAATTTGTTCCACATCTGTTTGCTGCAGATGGTACGGATAAGGACCATTCCAAGACAGTCATCCACAATCACCAGCAGGCCTTGAACACTCACATGGCCTCACAACATGACCCACGGCATACACGCAACATCTTGGCAGACAGCTATAAATGTACAAGTGCCTCTTTATTTAGCTGTCATGTTTAATTAACTCTGGCTAAGACACATCATAAGACCTGAGCAGAATCATATGGTAGCTGGAAGTAAAAAGTGAGATGGCTGTAACCTGCAAAGCCTACTCCAACGTAATTCAGGACCAACCATAAGATGCTCCCAGCTTTGCTTGCACTGGTAACAGTTCAAGCTGAAAACTTAACAGTAGTGCAAACTAAAAGGTTTTTTTGCCACTTCTGTCCTCTGAGGAACTCAGGTTATGTATTCCTCTGTTGGAATTGAAAGATGAATAAATGGCAGGAGTGAAAGAGTCTAATATAAAGACTGAGACACAGGACAGAGCAAGGTTTAGTTCCTGTTTTAATCCTTTGGATATATGAACTTGGGCAAGTCATTTAATGTCTTTTGTTTATTTTTATCAAGTGTATTAAGAGTCTAATATTTAGATATGGAGACTTATTTAAATATTATTTTTCCATAGCAGTCAAATTCTTACGAAAATAAGAAAAAGACAAAATAAACTACAGTAAAGGAAAAGCCATTTGATTAAATTACTTGAACATCATTTAGCATACTTACAAAAAAGAAGCTATGCACAATACCTTGAATAAAGTTCATATACAATTACAACGAATTGTATGTAATAAAACTACTTTAATCATTTATTTAGGTATATATAGACAATCAGCTTCTGAAAGAGAAATTGAAGCATTTCCAAATAGCTACTTGGAAGAAAAATAAAATGCATTTTCCTTAAAATTATGAAAAATTAATCTTTTTCTTATAAAAATACTACAAATGGATAATAATTCAATAAAATACTTTTTTTTAAAGCAACATTATTATTTTAAAAGAAAAATGTGCATGCACTTATTGTGTCATCTTAGTTACTTGCAAAATAGATGAGGTTTTGAATAATTTACTTAACGCAATATTCCCTGTTTTATTTTATTCTCTCTTCCTCATCTTCTGTGATTGCATGTCTCTGATGTGAGTCAGAGGGAAGCCATAATTTAACTACCACAGTCAGGAAAAAAGGTAAAATGGCCTATAAAAGATCTTTTGAAAAATAAAATGAAATGATTCCTCTGGCTTCAAGCCTCTTTCCAACAAGAGCACACTCTGATTTCAGTCTTTTAAAATCCCCTCCTGGGGGGAGACACTTAATCCTACAGCTAGCAATTACCTTTCTTATGCGTCTCCAGGTAGTAGCTTGAGCTCTAAGACTTTTCTGGTAAGTCTCAATTATAAACTAATCCACACCTGATTGTTATTGCTAGCTGTGAATATGTTCTCTAAAGACTGAGGGTAAATTCACAGCTAGAGTGAAAAAAAAAAAGGGATCGGTAAAGTTATGCTGATCTATACTTGTTGAACAGCATGTAATAGTGCCTCTTAGAACCTTATTTTCATTATTCTTTTTCATTTGGAGCCATTTTTACTTGTCCTGTCTTGGCAACCTACTATACTTACATATGTACACACTTTCTTACAGCAGACTCCATATAGCATAGAAATCCTCATTAATATTTTGAAAATATTCGTACTGTTTTCTATTTAATTTCTATATTGAAGGTCTTTTGTTTTACACTTTAGCCAAGATCATGAAACTGTTTTTTACATGTCAGATTCCACAGTTAGGGTTAAATTTGTATGTGTATGGAAATGCGGGTAAGAAGTAGAGTTCAGGAACAACAAGCTATGAAATTTTAAGTCATTCATTATAGAATCCCTGTAAATATAAAAACAAAAGTGCAGTTAGTCATATTCAAGAACTACAGAAAAGACCTGCATACAGACAAAAGGCAATGTGTGGTTTTGTGATAGTGTTAAACACAGTGTGTTAAAGTTTAGCTTTAATACAGATCCGTTTCTTATGTTCAGATCTCTTCCTCAAAAACACAATTTATACTAATACTGTATTTGTGAACTCACATTTCTGATTTTTTTCCTAAGTAAAAATAGATCAAAAACATCAAGTCAGGGCTAACAACGTGTACCTTCAAAAGGTTTCCTGTACTCATTCCAACTAATTCTGAAGTATTCATATTCTACTGTTATCACTTCACCTCAAAACATCAGCAGTACTATTTTAAGCATGCACAGAAAATTCAATGATGCTGTATCTAGAGGTTTTATCTATTTCTAATCCATGTCATAAAAATGGAATAATTTCATTTTTTCCTATGTGGAATTTAGATGTTTCATAGTTGAAAAAGTAGGGAGAGAAAAGCACGCAGTATGATGCGCAATACAAGTAGGAATCATCCTACCAAACCTAAGCAGTTTAAAGTTAGATACCAATGTTAACCTTTTGATATCCTAATCGGTGAAGAAAGATGATGCTTTTAGAGTGAGGTACCTGTCCTTACACAAAAATCTTAGTAAGAATCGGCCTTGGAGTTGTGTGGCTGTTTAGGTCTAGTGTCACAATGAGAGCCTGAACAGCCAACTCAGATTAGATAGCTGGCTTTTAGATGGAGTAAATTGGATGAGACGTTATTCCATCTCCAGAGGAAACAGTTAGTACAAGGTAGGTTTTTCACTTCTGTCTATCAGATCACTGCTACAGGCTTACCCAACAACCAGATATTTGTCTATATATATTTCAGCCTCAGCAACTTAGAACCAGTGGCCTGGATCATAGCAATGAGGTGCTAAGCACCTATTGGCAATTACATGAACAGCAATCATATGACAGCCTAGCAGCATCACTACCAGATCCTGATCCTTTCACCATAGGGTGGAACTGAATAAAAATAGAGTTCCACACAGATCTTCTACAAGTATTCAAAACAGAAGTCTTTCTTAAAGAAGCAAAAAAGAGACTAGTAAGATACTACTTTGATTTAATCCAAGAACTTTTAAAATATGATTTTATTTATTGTTATGTAACCAAGTTTATTATAGGCTGACTTCCAGATAGATTCTGCATTGAAATAGAATGTCCTGAGTCTAGGCATTCATAATAATAAATTTAGCTCAATGTATATGAGAAATGACTGTAAGAACATATAAGCTACAGCTATACTAGCAGAAGTGCTTGGGCTTGTTTTCTAGCCTGGAGGCCACATGCACGTTCTTTGGTATATCTACCTCCTTAACTTTTCTCCCAAATCCATCTTCAAAACTGTGTTATGATGCAAGCTGTCTATCAGGAATAGTCTCTGGCTAATGCTAATTACTGAACAGTGATACTTCACCTAAGCCAAAACCTTGCCAGCACCCTATCCTAACAAATTAATAGCACTGAAGATCAAACTTCAGTTCCCATACCTTTGTCTTGGCTACAGCAATACAGAGGTATCTGTAGAGTATGGCATTTTATCGTATACTTAGTTTAATGCTACTTTGAAATATCAGGTTAATGGTTCATTAGCAGTCTTCAGGTGGAAGTCAGAATCTATTTGGAAGTCAAGCTTCAATGACAGCCATTTATTTTGAAGGGACATATAATAAAAATATGTTATCAAATCTTCTATGTCTCTCATTTTCTTAATGACATTACTGCTACCTACATAGGGTACTGTAATGGAAAGATGAAATAGGGAAAAAAGTTAACAAAGACCAAAAGTTAAAGGTTTTAAACCAGTAGATATTTAAAAAATAACATTAAGTTTTCCTTTGCTAGAAAGAGAAAATCTTCAGTACTTTACATACGAAGCATCAGCTGGCTTGTAAGCAATCCATGAACCATTAAATGAGCAGTGAGCACTCAAGATATGTAGCATAGTCTTTATTGTGCACAATCTAATTAGTAGGATACATATATGACAATGTTTTCTGCTATGGGTGTGGGATGCTTCTGACACAGGCTCTATTAAGTCATGCTATAAATGTAAAGAGCATGGATTAGGTTAAAGGCTTGACCCTATATTTGTAATACATGACTGAGAAGGTAAGCATATTGCTGATTACCTAGCGAGACTTTTCAAGTGCAGGTGTTCCCATAGACAGCCAGAGCTAAGAAATACAGTCTGAAGCCTGTCTGAATTTTAGGAGAATAGTAAGGAATACTGAGACCAAAGAATAAGCCTGTATATGCTGAGGGAGCACTGAATTGGCAAACATCAGGTGTGGAGCCATGACTTCATCCTTCTCTGGAGCAGAAGTGGTGACACTTTGCTTTCTCTGATACAGTGGCATGTTTTTACATTGTCTTGAGCAGGACCTATTGCCACCCAAAAGTTTCTGAAGTTAGATGTTTTCAATGCATCACACGGGTGGTGGAATATATGTGAACGAATTAGAGGAACTAATGAGGAACGAAAAAACTTTTCAGTCGGATTTATACAGTGCTGTGACATTTACAAACAGGAGCTCAATAACATGTCTATCATGGGAAAATAAACAAGTGTGTGAACTGTGAACTTTCCCAAACTGTGAACTAAGTTGTAACATATCCTTCCTTGAAGGATTTTTAAGAGTAGATTTAGTATGAATAAAACTCACTTTAGAAACTAAATTCTACAATTTCTGAGCAGAACAGGAAACCCCATCATGTGTTTCTATCACTGTGGTTAAAATTTCACCTAGAGGAACCACTTCCAAAAATGGAAAAACACTGTATAGTTTCAATAAGAACAGTACTAAAATGTTTCTCTAGAGAAAACATTTTAACTATATTATTTCCTTGTCCATTTTGGTGGTTTTTAATCCTCAGTGGCATGTTAATCTAAGACAAGATTTGCCAGCCCAGATTTACTGAGGGCCAGACACGCTACACATTCATAGCTTTATAATGTGGAAGTACTCACATAGGCTCTACTTAAATCACCTCTATGGACACACTACAGACTCTTCCTTAAAATAGGTGGGCCTATTGCCATTTTGTTGCAATTATTCCACAATGTATAATCAGAAGAAAAAAGAAAGAAATACCTGTAACGTATATCCTGGCTCACACTGAAATGACAAAACATCATTCACCATATATCTATCTCCTGATTTGATCCCATTGCTAGGTATTACTGGTTCTGGACAGGCAGCAAGACCCACAGCTGAGGAAAGTAAACACAAAGTTTGAAAACACATAGATATGTGGACAACAGATCTTCATTGACATTCTCTGCTCCAATGAATTCCTTGCACAGCACTGCTTTTTTTAAGAGAACATTAAATAAAAACTTATTTCAACATTAAACCGAAATTTTGTTTAAAACACAGAGGTTTTCAGAACTGCCCTGCAGAATACAAATGATGTGACTGAAACACAAAGATTATATACTGTGTCTGTACCAATTACTATGTCATGCTGCTATCACATACTATGCCATTTTATTGTCTTCAAACAGTATGGTAATTCTAGCACATTAAACAGCCTTTTTTTTTTTCTCTTTTCTTATCCTTGTGAAGGAAATGGAGCGAGAAAGAGGGAACACACTTCATGCATATTCTTTCAAGAATAGATGAGCAGAACTACTGAGGTTAGGTGGTAGAGCCTTTTGGAATAGCAGCTAAAGGCCAAGGTTGTTCCTTATGTTTAGACAACTTCACTGACTATAAGGAAGTTTGGATATCTGAAATATAGTACTCAAAATTAATTCTTTGAATAGGTGTCACAGAACAGTCTGTTCTTAACTATTTTAAGCCAGATGTTAGCAAACAGATTAGTTTTACAAAGACTCTCCATGATTAGTAATTTTTCAAATGTGTTCACCTAAATTTGGCAACCTGAAGTACTAGCTTCTGTTTTTGTCAGATGCATATCACTTTAATTTCCTTGTGTGCTTATCTGAGGAGTTTGTTACTCAGTACAACTGAAAATTAAATATCACCTCTGCTATCTAAGCTAAAATCCCCCAAATGAACAAGACAGTTGAGAAACTGCTGATTAGTTTCAATAATTCTGTACGTTTAAATTCTTTGCAAGCAGAAGGACCAGCTGTTTATGGTCTGACAACAGAATCTTGTTCCACTTCTAAAATTAAAACTTTCTTTGTATAATCTTAATCATGAAGTCACTTATTAGAGAAAATTACTACTGAAACATAAATATATAACTGATACATTTTATTAAAATATTATGTGTAGAAGCCAGGACAGAATGGACATTATTTTCACAATGTGTGAGAACAGATCTTTAGAATTTATTAGCACAAAATTCTGTAAAAATCAGATTAAAATACTACTTTCCTGAATGTGATACTGTGTGTCCTTCAGTTCACTTATATGAAAAAATAACTGACTAAATGCTACAACTCTCACTGTCTTCTTCAGAAATCTAACCCCTTTGGTGACAGTAAGTGCAACTTGTCAGTGTTTAGTACAGAAATTATATGATATTTGGGTTTACTCTGATATCTAACATTTTGGAGTCTGTTGTTCCAGATGGTTCATCATGAAACAATATCTGATATTATTCACTAAGACTCTAGTCTTTCTACTGAAATATGATTTTCTTTCAGATAATACTGTTTACACATTTTTATACAGACAGGTTTTCAACTTTATACCCTAGACCTGTATGTATCTACTCTTCAACACTCAGATATAAATGCCTTACAAATGTTAAATACACACATAAGAATTTTGTGTTTCCCACCTCAGCAACTTCCAGTCAGATCTTGCAACTCACGGTTTAATTGAAGTAAATATATTTTTCCTAATGAAGCACACAGAAATTTGAAGCACCTTTTATACTTTCACCTGAAATTGTGATTGCTGAGCCGTTTCTTTTCTTTCCTGTAAATATGTTCCAAAATCTTGTACATTCTTTCTGTGTACTGTGTCCTTGAGTCTGAACACATTTCACTTTTTTCAGGAATAAACAGTGATAATGGCAAGCCATTCTAATGCTGAGTTACAGCTACCAAGGTATGAAACGCAGTCTTCATAAAAACTGATGCAAGACATTAAAGTAAATATTTTCTAATTAGCACATAAAGAATTCTTTAATAGGTGCAAGCTACAGGATGTCCCTGAAGTAGTTGCTAATTTATACATTCCTATTTATAGGAATACCTATACATAGGAATACCTAAACATACTTTAAAGATTTTCAGCAGCTTCTACCACAGAACTTACAAATTTTGGTGTTCTACCAATATCATCAACTTTCACATGATGTTATGGCGACTTCATGTGACCACTAGAGACTTCACGTGTGGTCATTATGCGGAACTGTAATGTTCCAAATGGGCATAAGGAAATCATCATAACTTCAAAGGTTTTGGTTTTGTTGCAGTTTCCTGTTATGATTCTTTTGTCCTATTATGATTCTTTTGGTCAACCACTCTGTATTCTGCAACACCATAAATGTATCAATGTCTGAAAAATTTGAGTATAGATACTAAATAGTTGTGATCTGCATCTATACAAACTGTTTGCTCCAGCATTGTGAAGGATAACACCTTATCTCAATAATTGAAATATAGACTATTTTGTTCTTGTAGACTATTGTTTACTAATCTGAGGATCCAGTGTTGAGACACAGCTTAAGCGAACCAAGACTTCTTTCTGCATTTCCTTACACTTCTCACTCTTGAATAGAAAATAAAATTCAAAAGTATCTGCTCCAAACTGACGAGTATTAAATAAACAAACATCTAACAAAGATATTGTGACTCAATTGCTTATAGATAGCAATGCACTTGCTGCATTTTGTGAATATGTGAGGTTCACTTCCTGTCTTCAAGAAATTTGTTTTTTTGGTTGAACTCAGCACTGTTTTGTGCTGAGAGTTGCAGGCCTGCAGTCTTATATCTGTATGAATAAAGTCACTTTGTAGATTTTTGAGTCACAGACAATTTCATAATAGTGACTGCATAGCAATAATAATGTGCTTGTAATATAGCTCTATCATTAGTTAAATAGCATACAGAATTTACATAGACTACGGTCAAAAGAAAATCTTCAAAGTAATTCTCTATGCAACTGTTAGATATAGTATTACAGTACATATTTTATCTTTAACAGATTCTAATAACCTGCTAAAAACTTTTTCTTTCTGCTAGCTGCTTATACTTTGTATAATACTTTGCACATACTACTTCTTCGGTCTGATAATACAACTTAGAATATTCTGTAAGAATATCACAAAACACCATGCAAAACCCACTTGTAATTGAGTTTATTTGATATATCTCACATTAAAAAGCAATATTACCTCTGCAAAAGCAAAGAGAAAGTTGGAAACAGAGTCATATATTATTGTGAATCCTAACCCTCATCATTCTTAATCATTACATAATATTAGCTTAGTTTAGTTAGAACTGGGCCAAATGTCTAAAGAATGCTTGAGAGAAAGCAAACAAATTCTGATATTTGGGACAAACTAGAGAACTTAAATATTCAGAGAGTCTGAAATACATTAAAATAGATTGTACTTGAACAGTCAGTAATAAAGGGAAAACATGTTAAATGTCAAGTCCAAGCAATCAAAAAAAGACAAGGATTGCTTAGTGCATGCTCTTCAGAGTTCAGCTTCTCCTATACAGTACAAGAGAGAACACATCAATGTCAGGAATGATAACCCTCTCCCTGACCTTCTTCCACTTACTGCCTGCTAAATACTTTCTTGGCTCCACTGTAGCAGAAGACAAATATGCCTCACTTCCATAATTATATACGTCTACGATTACCTCAAATTCTGTCCAAACATCACTGCCATTGCTGGCAGAAAGAAAACCCTTGCTGGCATATCTGACAATGTGAATACCCATTAGTGTCCATTTCAGAAAGCTGCAAAATGAACAACACAAGAATTTCTTGACAGTTTGGCCAAAGGTCATCAGGCTCTTTTTTGAATTCCTCCCTCCCGCCACTATGTGGCTAACTGAAACATATTGTTCTTTATTATATTACAAACATCAAGCTGGAGTGAATTGTTCTTTCTATTTTGTTGATCATACATATCAAAACCCAAGCGTCCCTTCCAAAACTGCACACTTCAGACACCAGCCTAGAAAACGTGTTTATCTCACAGAATTCCTGTAAGAAGAGTCAGATTCATGTCAAAAGCTAGTAAGTTGTACAGATATACTGACAGGATCAGGTCCTGCTAAATTTATGATTCATACCTGCTTTAATACTGGGAAAAAGAAAGGATTGCTGCACTGAAGAGCCACATTAAAGATCAAATTGCATGACAGATCTTAATCTGGACCTACAAAATCCAATATGCTGCTTAGACGAACACATTTTTTTCTCTGCTAGTCTGATTTTTATCTTTGAATTTATTAGATTTTTATGATAGAGAAGTACTACAAAAGCTAGGCATTGTTTTCATTAGTCCCCTTAACAGTTAATCCATTATTTTAGCTCCTGAGAAAATTTCATGCTTGGAAACATGAAATAGAGAACCTTCAGAAAAGGAGATAGTAATTAAAAGTAAACTTATGTTCTCACATATATTATATTATCTTGGTATCGCTGTAAAACAAAAGCTTAGAAAAAGAATGATGCTGAACAGTGCTACATACTAATTCAAGGTAATAAGGCTAGATGACACCATTAAAATATTGATTGCATAAACCAGCATTTTTATGGAAACATTTTAATTCTAATCCCTACATTGGGATATATTCACACATATACATAGACATCTGTGGCCTAAACCTACATGTCTGTATTCATCATATACTCAGTTCTTACTAAAACAAACCTGACTTCAACTGAGAGGTCCAAGCAGCATGCTGTATGAGCAAACACTCATTATTTCTAGACTTTTTTTATCTGTTTGTACATTAAAGAAAATATTGGAACTACTACTGAATTAATAAATGAGATTTTAAGACCAAGCTTGAAACATCTGTGCCCACAAATGCAATTGAATTAAACAGGCACATTTCTAAACCATAACGTTTGGATAGTAGTCTCCTTTGTCCATTAAGATTAAAACAAATTTAATCAAACAGCAGAAATATTTATTCTTCCTACCGTTGTACATATTAGAAATGCAACAAAGGACTTTTTGATTGGACTTGCTGGCAGCTGTGAAAATAATTGTTACTTATTCCACCACAGTTTGGGGGAAAAAAATCCCTCATGCATATGAAGGATTAAAGTGATTAATTCCTGTCCTTTCTACAGTTATCTGCTGCACATTTTTACTGTTTTCTTTCTCACCATAGGCTACTGCAACTAGTTTAACACCTACAACCCTTCCGATATAACAAGAAGCAACGTTACACAGTGGCTCTCAACAATACTTACAATTATGTTATGACCAGAATGAAATTTTTCTAAGGCATTGAGCAATTATTTCTTTTAATTTGAGTGAGTTCATGTATCTGACTTAAAAAAAATCCAAAACAAAACCAAAAAAAGCCCTAAAGAAATGAAGGAAAAAATGCATCTCAGTAATCAATTTGACCGTAGCATACAAATTGAGTATGACCACTCAACTTGGACAACCAACTCATGCCTGCATTCTTGATGCCTAACACAAAAACTTCTGAAAGTAAATGAAAAAATTGTATTGTTCACCAGAAGACTTGTTTGGTTTTGAAGGCTGCAAGTGGAACAGGTGCACTGCCTAGGTTAGACATGAACTTCTAGGAGCAAACTACCCAGATCCTTCCCATGAAAATAAAGACATACATAGAAAGAACCCAAAAATGGAAAGGGCAAGAGAAAGATACATTGCTAAAAGGAAGACAAAGTTTCAGTAAATAAAACAACACTTATTGAATTATTTATATTGTCCTGAAACATTTAGGATTAGAATAAGCTATCATCAGTTGCTGAAGCTTTTATGAAGCGTTTACAAAGTTCTATAAAGTTACTTTAAAATACCAATATACAGTGTGGAATATAAGGTATGTGATTCAAATGATAGAAAACTAAACATTTTACTGAAATAAAGCTGTCTTCCCTAACATACTGATCTAAAACCAGGCACGCTTATAACACACTGGTTAAAAAGTCTTTTTAACTGCTCTCACCATTTCTTCTGAAATACTAAGGTGATGTACTGTTTCTGTTCTAGATAAATAAATTGTATTCTGGATAAATAATTTAGTAGTGACTTGAGCACACTATCCTCTGTTGCTCCTTGGAATTTCTTCTGGGATGAAGGGGGTGTTCCTAAGTGATCCTCATTCCCTAATTTCATTATGAAGACTTTTTTCATATAATGACATCAGGGGTCTGCAGGATTCTGGAATGGCTACTTTAGTGCAGTTTTACCTACTATTCCAATTTGAAATGTGTGCAGAAAATAAGGCTAAATGAGCTATCAGGTCCACTTTGTTTCTTCTACCCCTGTTGTAGCCTGCTGGACTGGTTTTGGCTGGGATAGAGTTAATTTTCTTCATTGTAGCTGGTATGGGACTATGTTTTGGATTCGTGCTGAAAAGGATGTTTTCGTTATTGCTGAGCAGTGCTTACATACTGTCAAGGCCTTTCCTGCTTCTCACCCCAACCCACCAGCAAGTAGGCAGGGGGTGCACAAGAAGTTGTGCGGGGACACAGCCGGGACAGCTGACCCCAACTGACCAAAGGGATATTCTATACCATATGACATCATGCTCAGTATATAAAGCTGGGGGAAGGAGGAAGGGGTGGGACATCTGGAGTGATGATGTTTGTCTTCCCAAGTAAGAACTATATGCGATGGAGCCCTGCTTTCCTGGAGATGGCTGAACACCTACCTGCCGATGGGAAGCAGTGAATGAATTTCTTATTTTGCTTTGCTTGCATGCACAGCTTCTGCTTTACCTATTAAACCGTCTTTATCTCAACCCACGAGTTTTCTCACTTTCAGCTTTCTAATTCTCTTCCCGTTCCTGCTTGGGGGAAGTGAGTAAGTGGCTGCTTGATGTTTAGTCGCCAGCCTGCACCTGCTGATGCAAGGTCTGAAGTTATTTGGATTTGATGTGATCAGCAGCCTCTTTTTGCAAATTGACTTTTTTTTGTAATATCTGTGGCTGGAAAGCTAGTTGTCTTCAATGTAATTCCTAAAGGACTTCTCACTAGATAAGAAATCATATTAAAGTGTAAGGCCACCCCTCCACTCTTCTACAACTAACATTGTCTTATCTATTGGGCGCTTGCATAGGAAGGGTTTTAGTGATTTTAGTTCTAATTATTTACAGCTCTTATTAATCAAGAAACAGTGAACACACAGCAACTTTAATTGCACTTCTTGTAATATTCTCTATTCATCCTCAAAAGATTTTAAACAAAGCTCATTTACTTAAATAATTTTATTGAAATGCTTTAGAAATAAGTACTAAGCCTCGTTCCCAAACTAAAAGAAAGAAAGAAAAAAAAAAGATAAAATGCAATGTGAAATGTGAAAGAGGATTTGCAAAATTTTGGCCTCATGAAAAGCACTACAACTTTCTCAGTTTCAAAGACAGATACCTTTTTCTTTTTCCAAAATACTTATATCTAAAATCACATTAAAAGATCTTGTGTCCTCTGATGCATACATATAATTTCAATTAATGCTAATTGGGAACTATGTACATGTAGCAAAAGAAAAGAACTCTAAGACTGTATACCATGAGGTATGTAGGTAGCTATGAAGTTTGGCATTTTGATTTATTGTTCCAGAAAATAAAATTAAATAATGATCTCTGGATTTCCCTGAAATACAATGAAAAATCAGAACCACTGTGAATTTTTATTGTTAGTTTTGACTGACAGCAATTGATTGCTCAGGAAAACAACTTAATAAACAAAGCCATTCCCATTCCACGAAAAAGCAGGAACTATATAAAAGTGCATTTGGATTCATAAAAGCATGACTCAAGCACTAAAATAAGCCTAACTACAGATTAAATACTTCCAATAAAACCATTATTAAATTCTAATCAGGGTCACAGAAGACCCACCAAATTTCTAAAACATAATACTTTAAAGAAGAACAAAATGACCTAGTTGAAAATTAAACAAAAAGCAGGCCCACCAATTTTAGTTCTGTGAGGATTAGCTAAATTTTTTTTCTTGGAGTCTTTCTTCTCTATGAATCTTCTTTCTATCCATAGGTAAAACACCATAAATAACTCATCTTCTGCCTCTACGCTGCTGAAGTGCTACGCTATTATGGATTAATTCTGTTTTGCTTGCATGATTGTATTATTGTCATTTACTATTATATCTTTTTCTTTTCTTTTACAAAACTAAGGGACAGTTTTTCAGTTTATATAAACTGGCATAATTATGTCAGTTTTTTAAATTAATCTATACTGATATTAGCTCTTCTTACCAACAATATTTCTCAACAATTTCATGCTCTCTCTTTCTTTCTCTAATCTAATGTCTCCCCTCATCTTGCTTTCTGATCAGGAAATGAAAGGGATGTTACATAAATCCTTCTGGAAATCTGTCATTCACCTTTGAAAAACTATTCTTTTCCGTACGTCGCTGAATTTCCTTTTATTGTGACTACGTAAAATAGAAGTGCTACAGTAAAGAGCAGAATCAATGAATGGGGAAGAAGGCCTTTCTTACTGCAGGGTCCAAAATCCTTTCTTTTTTTCTGTCCTCAATGAAGACAAACTTGAAAGAAGACAGAGTGGATTCTTGCAAAGCAGCTACCAACAACTTGCAAAAAAATAAGAGAGGAGGTGTTTGTTACCTGGTATGACCTGAACCCACATTGCTACTATTCAGAGGAATATCTTTATCACATAGGTATACAGAGAATTTCCGCAAAGGAGAAAAACTTCTAAGCTGTCTTCTGTAATTCCATTACATAAACTTTTTAAAAAAACATGTTTGAACAAGAACCAAGAACCATGTACCCACTTAAGTATCATGGCCAATTGACTACATCCTACATACAGCCAAGTCCAGTTCTATCCTCTAAATGAACACATTAAACTTAGATCTCTGGCCTCACAACAGTGGTGTATTCTTTATACTTCTGGTCTTAGTGCTCTACTACTTTCCAGAAAAATGTTTAAATATAAGGTGAACTTGAATAATTGACCATTTGTCCTGGTAATTAAAATGCTGACACAAATCCTGCTACAGCTGCTCAGCTAGTCTTCTTAAGCAGAACAGCCTTAAAAGTAGATATCGAGGATCCCCACTACGACTACTCACACATGCAAATTTCTGCAAGAAAGCGAAAGAATTGAGGCATCTTATAGTATAGCTGAATGTTACATCTGCAAAGCATTTTATTCAGAAAGTCTATGAATCTAGCCCCCTTTTTATTTGTTTTTATTAAAAAATACCTGACGTTCTAACATAGCATTTCATGTTGAATGTTTTTCCCAGACATGAAACATTTTATGCTTGCTTTAGTACGACAACCCCTAAACAAAAGCACACTTTCATTCCAAATTTTAGTCTGGCTTCTGAATCAATGGTATTTTTTTTTTCCGATGGTGCTTCCAACAGTAGGTGACCGAATGATCACAGGCATCAGAATACATAATCAAACACTAGCAATATCTGCATCTTGTTACACAGAAAAGTGTTTCCTTCTCATCTTCTTTCTTGATCTAAAAAGGTGACTGCTCAATATAAAACAGTCAATTCTTGCTGTGGAGCTTTCCTCAGTTTCTGTATTCAGAGACACGCTCAGATGTACTATATTCCTGGTAGCCCTGCAGAGACCATGTATCCACATACGAAATAAAATTACTCTTTCCTGGCAGACCTTCCACAGAACAGTTAACTAAGCTCTGAATGCTCAGTGTTGCTACCTTGACCTGTACTGAGTTGCACTTCTGAAAAACCCTGGCATTGAAATACTGGAACCACTGAAGTCAACAGGTGCTTTAACAGAGCACAGTTGTGGGACTGGCAATTAGGAGACAAACAAAAGCATAAATCCAGGAAACCTTGCATGCTGCCAAAAACTTTTGACTTCTTAATCAAACACATTTCTTTCAGGACTCACAGGGATAATAGAACTGATACAGTAAAAGACAAAAATTGAACTTCATAATGTTCATTGTACAGCAACTCCTTCGAATAAATTAATACTTCTTTACAGTTCATATGAAATTATGCTATCACTGCAGCTTAAGAGGAAAGGCTTGAGGAGAAAAACAGGATGACCAATTGGGGAGGAGGGGTCCTCAGACTTAAAAAAGGAGAGCTTTGTCAAAATAGTAGATACTAAGAAAAATTCATGCAGAAGTAATAGCCACATTCTCATTCTGCATCACCATTAGAATTGTAATATTTAAAAAACCAACAGCATACTTAAATATGAATGCTTGAAAAACTGGAAACTAAATGAAAACATAAGACTATCTTGTGAATTATATCTACTTTAAAATATTTGTTATGAGCTGAAAAACCGGTCTTTTGAAAATCTGTACATATTTAGATTTTACATACTTCAATCTCAGTCCTAAATAGAGTTCATTAAAGATCATCCATGTATTTATTTAATTATGTGTACTTCTTAAAAAGATGAATAACACTATTAACATTTTTAGACATTAATATCGGAAGGCATGTGATACAAAACTGAATTCCACTTTCAAGAAAATTCTTGAATGCACTTTGTTAGAAAATAGAGCACATTCACATTACAAAATTAAAGCGGATTTACTTTGAGACCTTCATCAAAGCATTCAGACTGTTAACTCATAATCACATTATTTTTTAAAATACTAGAATATTCTTAGCAATAACTAGTTCCAAATAAAAGCAATATTATGCAAGCACATGTGATAAATTTACTATATTCTACAGTATTTAAATTTTTTGAGAGGTAATAATACACCCACTCATGTTTGAATTAAATATGATTATATGATATGATCCACGGTGTTTATAACACCAAGCCTTGTATTTTAGACCCAAGCTGCCCATAAAACATATAGAGTTGATATATTGCAGAATTTGCCATTGACCTCCTTAGGTTATTCTGCTCACACCAACAGTGATTTACCAAGATAACTGTAGTGTTTTCTTGTAGCTCTGGGATTATAATGTTTTTTTTGGAATTACAGCAATAAGTTGAAGGAAAAGAATTTGCACGAAAGGAAAAAAAAACAAGTAATAAACATATACATGTATAAATAGGGAAAAAATGTATTATCTGTTCTGGTTTTATCTATTCCAAGCACTGAAAATAACTCTTACTTTTTTTGCCACCTAAGTTTCAGAATTAAGCTGAAATAAGTTGAAAAAAAATCCCATAGCATAATTAAACCGCACATTTTTAAAATGTTGTTCTTAATAGCCATGTTGATTTGTTATATGATGTTAACTTGTGAAAGCTGGTTTTCAGCAATATCAAACATCACTTAATTTAAAATTTCAGTTTAATAAATATCACTTATATCACGTACATACCAAGTAGATTTTGATAGTGAGGGGAAGTTAAAAAATAAACCCAAAACCCAAAAGAATAAAAAGAATATAAACACTCTCTTTCCCTTTCCATATGCATGCTTATTTTTGAGAAAGTTTCAAACAGCAAGCAGTCTTACTTTTGTATTCCAGGTGAAAACCCGCTGCTGCCACACTAATGTCAGAGTGAAAATGCAGGTAAAGTTGATTGGAGGTGCTATTCAACAATGCTGGCACAGTTGTACCTGGAAAAGTAAAGTTATGCAATGAACTGCAACATGCTGATATACGAGTTTTATATTGAAAAGACAAAACCAAGACTGAATCACACAGGCTCGTTTTGTTCTTATTACAAGCATGGAAATCTCAAACATTCTATGTTCTGCCTTATTTTCTTCTAAAGCTGCAAGAAAATTTTGATTACAATTGATACTAAGAGGCTACATAAGTACAATCAAACAAGATCCCATCATGTTCAGATGAAACTTTATTGACTTGGATAGAAAAAAAAAGAGTAAACAAAAAAAAATCACACACGAATTTGATTATGAGATCAAGCTCAATTGCCATTTGACTATTTTCCCCATATGTATAAAAAATCTGCAGTACAGAACAGTCCAGACTTTTTCTGTGTGTCCACTCCACACCTTCTTCCCATAAAAACATTTCAACCATTTATGCAAGTTCTGAGGGTATAACAGGCAATGAATATGTAGGTTTAATACATTAAAAAAAGACATATTAGCTTTATGTAATTCAAATAAGTGTAATAACATTACTTGCCACTAACTTCAGTGTGCACAACATAACAAGCTTATCACTAAACGTGGACACATTCTTTGCCACTAGTCTTGCTAAGTCTGACACAACATTTTCTTTGTTACCATGACTACTATGTAACTTACGTTCTAGAGTCTAAAGCTGGAACAGCTACTGAGGCTAAAAATTACATAATTTTCTATGATTACCCTCAAAGACAGTATCAAGTAGCTAATGAACTTCAGCAGTGATTACATAAGAAACATTTTCATTTCCTGTGGGGCATCTGCTGTTTCTATAGTAACTGCGAGCAGCCTAGGCATGAGCTTGAAATTCGGGCTTAAAGAGAAATGTTGGAAAGAATTATCTTTATGAGTCTAAAGTCTCAACCAGCAAATTGTAAATACTTCTAAATCTAAAACTGTATTAAGCAAAATTTTGATATAAATAGTGAGGAGCTAAAACATGACAAGTTGGTCTTTAGGGAAGGTTTTACTGTCTGACATGGAAGCTCCAAATATAGAAATTCACAGACAGTACTGAGCATTCTCATCACACAACACTTACTATGGAATACAGAAAATAGTGAAACATCTTCCCAGAAAGAGGATTTTTCACAGTATCCATATGGAATTTGAAATACATTTAAGGACGTTTAAGGTGTCTATTCTGTAAGAATGAGGATATTGACTCAGAATTATTATAATCCTCATTGAACAAAATTGCTCTTCTGGCAGTTCTGTTCCTTTGTAGGATCCGCTAACAATTAACACCAGTCTGACTTCCTTAGAGGGTGATGAGAAATTATATCCTATTGTATTGTGAGAAATAAATGAGGCTAGAGTTTTTAATTCTCATAATTGCCATATGCAATGGCATAGTTCAGACTGGCAGTCTGTCACATGTGAGGTCCCCCAGGGATTGACACTGGTCCCCCATACTGTTTCAACATCTTCATAAATGGTCTGGATGATGGGATTGAAAGCATCCTCATCCAGTTTGTTGGTGATGCTGAACTGGGTGGTGAGGTTGACGTGTCAGCCATCTTACAGAGAGACCTGGACAGGCTGGAAGAGTGGACTAGCAAGGAAGTATGAAGTTTAACAAAGACAAGTGCAAAGTCTTGCACCTGGGTCAGAATAACCAGAGTCCAGTACAGCCTATGATCTGTGTGGGTGTGGAGCAGTCTTGCTGAAAGGGACCTGGGGTCCAAGTGGACAACAAGTTGAACATGAATCATCCGTGTACCACTGCAGCAAAGACGGCAAATAGGTTACTGAGCTGAGGGGCATTAATAGCAGAGACAGAGACATGATCACCCCACTCAGCACTTGTCAGGCCACACCCGGAGTACTGTGTCCAGTTCTAGTCTCCACAATTCAAGAAAGACACGGACAGACTGGAAAGTATCCAAAGGAGGGCCATGAAGATGATCAAACAGCTGGAGAACCTGCCCTATTTGGAAAGGCTCAAGGAATTAGGACTCTTCTCCCTGGAGAAGCGAAGGCTCAGAGGGGGACTTTGTCACAATATTCCAGTACTTACAGGGCAGCTACAGAGAGCACAGAGGCTCTCTCTTCATAGGGAGCTACATGGAGAAGACAAGGGTCAACAGATCCAAGTTGCACTGGGAGAGATTTCATCACAACATTAGAAAGACATTTTTTACAGTGAGAAGAATCCATCACTGGAACAACCTCCTCAGGGACATGGTAAAATCCCCACCACTGGAGGTTTTCAGGACGCAATTGGACAGAGTGCTGGACAATCTCATCTAGGCTCCTTTTCCCACAAAAGGTTGGACTAGATGATCTTTTGATTCTACAATTCTATGATCTAACTGAAATTTTATTGATCATTTGCCAACATCTGATTCTTCTCGGATTGGGTATACAAAACATGGAAGATATGTTTTAGTGTGGCAACCAAATGTAGCGTCCACAGTGTCCTTGTTGTTTTGGACTTTCTGTACCATTAATAGAGCAAAACACTAAAACACAGGAGCAGATTTCATGAATAATAATTACTTATAGATATCTCCATGATAGATGTCTAATGCTCATATAGATGGATACCATATTAGGATACCGGAGTCTGACTGACTTAACCTCTTGATTAAGAATTTGTAATCTGGAAAACAGGTAACTCTCCCAGGAGCCAGTAAGTGCGTGTTTGCCTCCCTAAAGGCTCTCAAGGGAATGACAACAAATTTCCTAGTTGAATTAATGTTTAATTATGATATTATTGTAGAAAATTATGTCCACTTTCCCTTTCAAGCATTAGAAATGACAACCAAGAGCAATGTATATCATTCGAGAGTTGAACACTACACTACATGTGTGAAAGACTGTCTAGGTATCCAAGAAATTTCTAGACCAAGAATGGAGATTAATGGCCATTTTAGGCATTTCTTGGGTTAACACAAACATAAACCATGGATCACATTCATATCTAATTTCTTTCTAAATTTAATTATCATCATAAGATTAGATTCTCCATATGTCAATCTCAATGACTACTGTATTTGTATACTCTATCTGTATGTGTCTGCACACATATATATGTATATTTAAGTATACACATATGTAAAAGAATGTCCAGTGTTACCTGCATTTCCAATTTTAGATGGAGCTATAGCTCTATTCAGTCTCATTTTTCTTCCATTTGAATACGTCGGTCAAGTGAAGCACCAGTCCCAGACAAGCAATTATAAAATACTGTATTTGCCTTGTTTCCACTTTTTTGTTAATTTCTGTGTATTAAGTAAAATGATCTCTCACTTCAGTTCAGACTTAACTCTGAGTAAAAAGTAACGTTTTGTAAAGAACATCCTCTCACTCAGCTACAATGTCTATAACTTTCACTAAGGAGTCCAGGACAGACTTCATTTAGACATATTGATTAAAGCCTTTCTGTCCTTTCATCCAAGGAATTTCCACTTTCTTACAATTCCATTCTGTGACACAATTGGAAGAACAGCCTATTTACAAATACTCATGGGATGCCTGACAGTTATCCAAGTTTTGTAAGTCTTTTTGCATTTTTGGCTTAATGAATAGAGTTCATGTAGGAACTGCCGTTACTGAGCTATAAGAACAGAGTATCTCTAAACTCAGTTGACAATTTAGAAGTCTTATAAAAAATGCAGGCTTTAGAAGACAAAAATATCCTTTGTTTATGAAGCGCCTATCACTGTCCCCTAAAAGAGCATCCTCACATCACAAGCATTACTATAGTATAACAAGAACAAAAAAGTTGTCATGTTTCTGCCATTTAGATAGAAAATGACCCACAGGATTAATCCAAGGAAGACAAGAGAGTATGTAAGGGCCCAGATTGCTCTCGCAGACAGCCCTTACTGGCTGTGCCCTGCCCCCTGGGGCCTGTCCCAACCTGCCCATGGCCCAGGACCTCACTTCTTCCTCACAATGAGGTCAGCCCCTGTCCCAGCGATGCCACAGCGGGGCAGGTCTCCAGCTCCCCACAGCCCTGCACAGCCATAAGCACCACGGAGCTGGGCCCACCCACAGACCCATGTTCCAGCCTGACCTCAGCCTGTCCCGCTCCCCAGAGGGATGCCCAATGCCTGGGGCTGGGGCTGCCCCCGGTTCTCCCTGGCTTCCCTGCTCCTGGCTGGGGCTGCGGGATGGGCCCTGGCTGCCAGGCCCTGCCCTCCCACCCCAGCGAGCCTGTAATTGATGGCCTAGCTGAACTTGTCAATGCAAGACAAAAGACATGCTCGGACTCAGGCATTGAGAGCCAAAGAGTTAACAAAGGGAGCAATTAATTTGCTCTTATCTTATCAGACAGCAGTAAGGGTGAACAGCCCATCACTTTAAACCAAGTGATCTGTGGGGCACAGCGGAGGCCACACAGCCAGAGATTGCTTCTGATAAAGAACAGGTGGTCCCTGGAAGCGCTTACCAAGATGCCCGCTCCATAGCCATGTCAAACTGCTCAGTCTGGCTTGTGATGATATGACATTCCATGCCAAGAGCCAATCGATACACAATAATTGACTTAGTCCTACCTCACAAAAAGATTTTTAAACATATAAAAATTAGCACTTGAAAAACTCTTTGGGAGGAGGAGCCAAGCGAGAACTTTAGCTGACAGACAGGTTGACAAGCCTGAACCTCTCTTCCACCCCCAAGAAGGGACGCCTTTTTGGTAAGAGTCGCACCTCTGACTGTCAGACATATCCCCGGGAATACACTGTTAATTAAAGCACTAAACCATTACCCTGAGCTCAACTTTTGTAGACAGTGTACTTATCAATGTCAATCCCTAATCTGTGATACCTGTCGCTTGAATAAATTACTTATTGCTTTAACTTTGCGAAACTGTTTCAGTGAAAGTTGTTGGAGGGGCTCTGACAGGAAAGTTGAATCTGATAAGTGGCTACACACTTCACCCTTTAGACATAAACCGTTGACCAAGTCTGGGACTAAGAGTAGATCCAGCCGCACCTAGACTCCTCTCAGAGAGTTTAGGATGCAAGGGGGTCTTCTCTGAACCTCGTGACTCAACTGGAGGGCTCTTCTTATGCTGCTTATCAGACTCCCTTACCCCTTTTAATGTAACAGAGCCCCTGTCTCTCCCAGCACTCCAACCCCAGGGAACTGCCGGCCCCTGCTGTGCCCTGACACAAGAAAATGGTAGTGATCTCAGTAAAGCTTTGCTTAAGAGGCTCCAGTGAATTCACCTTTCCAAATAAACTCTGTGACAGTTTAGCAGCACAGTTTTGCAAGTTCTTAGTAATTAGCTGTACATCAGTGCATCTTGAATGCATATTTAGAAGACAGAGGAATTCACAGAGAGTGAGTCAGAAGACAGTTGTATTATAAAAGATTTAGTAAAAGAGAAATGACTCCTTCTGAATTCTACCAACTTCTGAAATTATGCCTCTAATTCAGCTTCAATGTTGCTGATTTAGTTTTGAGAACAGCAGATTTCATGTCATGTTTAAATATTCTTCATTAGGCCTTTCCTGTACACAAAGTAATTCCTCATTATAAGTCTGACATTCCTTATACAAAAGACAGAAATTCAGTATACTATCTCCAATTAAATTTTTCTGATAAAAAAAGTCTTTTTCACTTTCCCTGGAAATTAAGCAGGCTTTTAAGCTAAAGCAAGATGACACATTTGTAGAATAGAATAAGAAAGTGTTTTGAGTCTGGAGTATTGTTAAATGGAATGTTGTTAAATGAATCATTTCATCATTTCTTTATCCAAGCGGTCTAATATATTTGCCACATATTTCACTTGCCAAAAGCTGATTGTGTTGCATGATTTCTTTCTTCCTTATTGACAATTGATGTACAACACAGTTACTAGCATTTAATATAAAATGTTATATACAGAATTAAATTTCTTCATAGTAGCTTGCACATTTTGGATTTGTGACCAAAGATTTGTTGATAACACAGGGATGGTTTTGTTATTGCTGAGCATTGATTACAAAACAATAAAGCCTTCTCTGTTTCTCACACCATCCCACCAGCAAGCAGGCTTGGGCTGGGCAAGAACTTGGGAGAGGACACGGCTGGGACAGCTGATCCCAAACAGCCAAAAGGGTATCCCATACTATATGATGTCATGCTCAGCAATAGAAACTGGAGGACGAAAGAGGAAGGAGGCTTGTTGGCAGTTATAGCATTTTTCTTCCATACAACCATTACACATGATGGAACCCTACTGTACTGGAGATGGCTGCACACTTGCCTCCCAGTGAGCAGTGAAAGAATTCCTTATTTTGCTTTGCTTGCTCATGCAGCTTTTGCTTTACCTATTCTATCCCAACCCACGAGTTGCCTCACTTTTACTCTGCTGATTCTCTCCCTCATCCCACTCTGTGGGAGTAAGTGGCTGGGTGGGGCTAAGGTGCCTACTAGGGTTAACCCACAACACATTTTAATATGTAAATTTTGAGGTGCAACTTCTAATTTATTTCAATATCCAAATACACAACATGGCATTAATTTTTTCAGTTGATCACTCATTTCCTTACATAATCCAGTATATATCTATACTTTAAAAGTTTGTGAAGCCACCAGAGAGGCAAAATTCCACAACAAGTTTTAGATACACCAGAATCAGATCAGGCTTGTGACAGAGTTCATGGGTCTGGGATATTATTCACAACTTAATCTTAGATGAGATATCTCTTCCTCTTGGTTTGGTTTATAGCACATGCTCTTTCTATAAAAATTGTCTTATAAAAAAGGAGTAAAACTACACATGCCAAATGTACATGTGAAACAACAAATTACATGGTTTGTTATGTCCCAATTGTAGTAATTCATTCTGTTCTCTGAGCTCTGGTGAGTTTGGATGAATACTGAACGCTTCATCTTTTTCCTGAAAGAGAGAAGCTAACAAGGATAAACTAAATCAAAGCTATCAAAGGAAGCTCCCTGAATGTCAGTACCATTGTTTGTACTAACCTGCTCCAAAACTCAGCAAGATAAAGATAAGCAGCACAAACAACAAATTCTGCAACCCACACAGAGGCTTGCTACCTAATAACAACTATATCTATAGCACATTTAGTACAAAACTGCTGTTGTATTCAAGCTCCACATTGGCCGCCAAGAACTGTTGTGGTTTTGCCTCCATTTGCAACAAAAGAACCACGCAGTTACTCTCTCACTCCTTCCCCCTCCCCAGTGGGATGGGGAGGAGAATCCGAAAGAAAAAAGGCAAAACTTGTGGGCTGGGATGAGAACAGTTTAACAGAATGGCAAAGGGAGAAGGAGACAATAATCAATAAAACTGATAAAAGCATATACAACACACAGCATTCTTACCACCAAATGCTCAGCTTGCTCCTGAGTAGCAAAAGCCTCTCCTTCAGCCAGCTCCCCACTTAAATACTGAGCATGACATCACAAGGTATAGAATATCCCATTTGATTGGCTGTTTGGTCAGCCCAACCAGATTGTTGCAAAAATTAACTGTATCCCAGGTGAACCCAGGATACTATCACTATGTACTTTCTATAGGAGAAGTAGGTTAAGAAAGAAATTTTTTTTTTTAAGTATTATCACCTAAATGCGACTAATTAAAGCTCAACATTTTAGTGTCATATTATCTTCTGAAAAGCTCTCTCTGAATTTGAATATTTATATGTTTACAGCACCTGAAATCTCCTCCCCAGAATGAGAACATTTCATAATAACGTCATGAAAGATGCAACACAAATGTACTCCTTGTATTTATGTGTGAGCTAACAAAGAAATGTTCTATCACGCAACTATTTTTAGACCTGTATGTTTAAATCATGGCATATCCTCACCTGAAAAGCTCCCAAGACGCGGTGCTGTCATATCTCCACCATCATATATTTCAAGAGAGTCCCAATTATGTTCAGTGGCAAAGCTGATGACCTGGATCTGTAAAATACCACCACAGAACTTTTTAAACCAACTAGCCATATGTATTTTTAAATGTTCTAGAAATGGCAAAATAAAAAGATAACATGACCCAAAGAAAATATAAATAAACAGATCCAAACAAAAATACCTGAGTGAATAAATGTAAATAAAACCTTAACATTCACTTTTGAAGTTGTCTTAACTTTTAGGAAATATGACACTAGGTAAGTAAGAAGGATTTTGCACATGTTGCATGATTTTAAATAATTACTCGAAGTGTAAATGAGCATATAATCAAGACATAATGAGCAGACCTCTCAATTGCCCCAGTGATACCCTAGCAGATAGAAAGGATTGGCATTTGATTACCAGATTGAAGGATCAGGACCTGCTTTCAATATTCTACACAGTTAAAAGTGAAAGCTGCATGTTAACCTTTTCTCATTCATACCCTCATGTAAAAATAAAATAACACAGAATAAAGCCAATCACAGAACAATACCGAGTAAACAAAGCACAAATATTTCCAGTACCCAAAACTGATCTTACTGATTACTATTTTCTTACACTTTTAGAGAAATACACAATTGCTTTTTAAATTGAACCACAAGGTACTTCATACTCCATGCTTGACAGAACATAGACTTGCCTGAATACCTGATCCCTCAGTCACTATGATTTTCCACACACAATTCAAGCTGTTACCATAAGGTTCAGGGTAACCTGGTGAAAGAATAGTACCTCTCCGCTCAGTAAAATTCCCACTGCATGGCACTGAAAGAAAGTATTATCATGAATCATTACAAAACCTAAATCACTTCAGAGAACACAAAAGTAGTAATAATTTTACTGAACTAATTATAATAATTCTGTTTTGTAGCATAAACACATAAATGTGAAGCAATGATCTGAACTCAGAAAGCAATGTTATCTAAAATACATGAACAATATCAAGCATAACATACAACCTGCATGAATAAACAATCCAGAAGTGAACTTGCTTTTGAGTGTGTTCAGCCTAGAACAGCCTAGCAGCACAGTCTAATCATCTCTTACCTAAGAGTAACAACAAATTGTAAAGACATGACCTTAAACACAATCATGATTGACAGAAATCATGTGAACTTACCCAAAACCTAAGATAGTTCCAATATTGTATCTAGCTGGTAAAGCAGCGTGGCACATTAAATATTTCTACTCTATACGCAATTGCTTCTTTAAGGTTCAAGAAAACAGAACTAAACTAAACAAAAAACCAGAACACACAGAAAATAGGACACCTACATCTATTTTTAGAACACTCTAATTAATGATAGACTAAATTCCTATGAATAGCTATGACTTTTGGACATAAATCCCAGGAGGGAGAGAAGAAAAGCTTTCAACATTTGCAAAAAAAAAAATTTTTGACATGCTAAACATTATCCCACTGCAGGTCTGTTGACGGACTGAAGAAAATTAGCTATACTTAATAATACTACCATTATTCAATGTACACTATGCTTCCACTTGAAAAAAAAATCATCATACTATATATGATAGAAATATGAAACAAGTACTGTGTAATAAAACAGGTAAAGACACTTCCGAATAATTAAATTCTGTCCTGTCTCTCAAGCTGTAGATGAGTCATGAAAATAATGAATGTTCAAGAAAATGTGAATCACACTTGTTCATATAATCTAAGCCATTATACGAAATGCTATATTGCCTACCAGCCGGCTAGTACTCAATTACTTTTTGATATGGAAAACTACTCTTTTAAATTGGACATGACTGATATTAATTGAAGGAGAGTGAATATATGTGTTAAATACTATTTTCTGAAACAGATCCTGAATTCTGATTCAGAGACATGCTTGACAGAACAGATGACTTAAATGTAATTTCTTACCTACACAGGTTGGTACTGTGTCATTCCACTGAGCTAAGGCATTAGGCACAGACTGACATCGGATAGCTTTTGAGCCTTGTAGCAGATAGCCAGGACTACACTCAAATCGAACAACAGAGCCTGCTGAAAACTCGGAGCCGATTCTCCTTCCATACCTAGGCTCTGGAACTGAGCTACACTGCGTATCACTTGTGCGTGGAACAGCTGCATAAGGAGAGAAATAAAAAAAAAAAAAAAGATGCCATGAATCCAAATGATAGTCATCATCTAAAAAATAAACAGACCACTAAAAATGCTCCCTGTTTCTTGTAGGACAGAGCTCAATTGTGTTTGTTCCTTTTACTTGCTATGCTCCTGTATTCTCAAAGAATGGTCTGATGTTTTCACGGCTGTTAGCTGGACTGCGGTTTTGGGCTGTGACCGTGTACAGTCATGTGAGTGCCATGGCAGCTGGGAGAGCAATTGACTTTGGAAGCACGTCCTTAGGCATGAGAGGATCAGAGGGTGCTTCAGCTGCCTTCTTTAATGATAGGATACTATACCTACCATGTATTTTACTTATTAAATATGGAAGTTTGGGCTTCTTGGTAGAAGTTTCTCATTAGAAGACAAGAAAAATATTATGCTGTAGATAATCAGATATAAAACCAATGTAGTATTACACAAATATTTCATTTATAATATTGGAGAATACAAAGCAATAATAATGTACTCTCAAGGCTATTTCAGTGTTTACAGTTGACAACAACTATTTTTACCAATAATTTCTGAGAATTCATAAACATGATGTGATACAAGAATAATTAAAAGAGTGTAAACAACATTTAAATAGCAAAATAATAAAATTCATTAGAAGCTCATGGGTTTCTTTTCACTTTGGCTTTGTTATTTATAACCACATCTTTACAACAGGCATTTTTTTTTACATACTGACTCTTGGTATTGTGTATGTTATTTGTTCATCAAACTTGTTCCTTCTACATTTCATTTTGTAGTTAGCTAGTAAATGCCAACTTTTTTAAAAAAATATATTTATAGAAAAAATTGCAGAAGTATCATTTGTGTGTAATATCATCTATGTCTTACACTACAATTAAATAAATGTACATTAAAAATAATCTCATTAAATATAATCAGTTTTTCTGTGTCAGTGGCATGTTCAAAGACTTTGTTTGATCACTTTGGTTTCTTTGAGTTCCAGGGGATCTACTGCATCTAGATATGAATAAGTAACACCATGAAAATTGCCTGCCATTTGGTCCTTAATTAACAAAGACACAAATGGCACAGGAAAAAAAGAAGGAGGGGGTGGTGGTCTAGACTTCATTCCTGGAAGATCTTCAAACATGATGTTTCTGGCTTACTAACCTATTTTAAGACTAGTGTAAACAGAATCACGGTTATATTTATTTTTATTTTACATCCTTATATTTAATTTTCTTTGCTGGTCTGTAACAATGAAAAGCAATATTTCCATGTATACATGTACACACCTGTACACCCCCCCACACTTGTTCAGCTACCCTAGTCACTAAGTAAAACACAAGGTGTATGGAGTCTATATATACTTATTTTCATATTAACAGCTTTATGCTTTTCTTATTTCTTGTACTGTGATTTGCTCTATTCAGAATCATAAATATTTAAGTACACTAGTTTTAAGCGCTGGTAAGTGCTCTAGAAGTTAACTTTCGTTGACAAGCTTGATACAGAACACTAATTGAAATCAATCCTATCTTAAATCTGGCATGAAATATGAAACACATTTTAGCAGAACATTGGAAGTTCTCATTTATGATTGCATTAGCATTAGGTTCTACCAGTTTTCTATACTGCTACTGAGAATAACAGTTAAGCCTATGCAAGTATTATTGAATGTAGAGAAAAGCTTTTTCAAAGAAAGCTTAGAAACTATTGGTATTGGCAATAACAGAACAGTAACAGAACAATATATGCTCTTTTTATTAATACGCAGTGGGCTGACTTGTCAGACAAGGTCATGCAGATACAGTAACATATTTTCTTCTACATCAGTAGGTCACATGGTTGTAGAACATTTTAGCCTTGAAAGCTTAAGAAAGTTACAAAATGCATCCAAGACTGAAAGAAATGGTCAGAGGTAAACTAACATACTCCTGCAATGATAACTACACAGTGAAGCAGAACAAAAGCAAATATATTTTTTAAGCTTTTAAAATGGTTAAATACTTTACATAGCATAAACAAACCACTTCCCTTTCAGGAAATTTAATATACCTGCCTTAGTTCAAATAAATGGGATTTTGTGATTGAGTTTCTAATAGGCCCTCACTATCACCCAGGTGCTTTGTGAAACTTGCTGATGCATACTGTTCTAACCACGACAGGCAATTGTTCTGCACTTGTGGTAGGATAATGAAGGAACCATCGCTGAAGGATTTCACGTGCTCGCAGTTCTTGCTGATCATAACCTGCAGACCAGAGGCAGTCTGCCAGGTCAATTCAACTGACCCAGACTGCTCTTTTTTGTTCTCTTTTATTGGGACTAATAGCCTTTTCCCTATCAAATGGTCTACTGTCCAAGCACTATTTCATTCAAAACTTGGTGGTTTTTTTATTGTATTATGACTTTACAACTGACAAGGTGATGATGGCTGCTCACACATACAGTCATGTGACTGTCATACACCTAGAACTACAGCTTCTGCCACATGATTAGACATTAATCTACCCCTTGGTCAGCACTGCTTTCTCAAAAGGGGAGTTTTGGTCATGAGATAAATAATTCGTAATCATGTGATAGCAAAATGTTCAATACATTGTTGTGGACAAACCAGTTTTGACTACCAGAATTTATACTTAAATATGCTTAATTTAATTTATCACCAGTTAACACAAACCTCTGATCACTGATTCAGGAGATAAGAAGAAAGAGGACACAAACTATCAAACAACACCTTAAGTAAACAGCTTTCCTTCCCTCTCCCTGGGCCCACCCTCAGTCAAACAGCTATCCTCCCCCGCCCTTGTCTCAACCTCCTGGTGACCATTTTAGCTCCTGTACTTAGCATTTTACTCATTTTCTCTCCTGCTTTTTGCTTCTTCAAGTTTTCACATTGCTCTGCTTCTTAGTGTTCCTGGTCTGGTGTGGGTCACTCATGAAATGCAGTTGTTCAGAGATGTCCCCCAACTGCTGAATAGGACTTTCACAAGCTGTCAACCCCTCTGAGATGTTCTTACTTCAACATGGATTACCCACAGGCCACAGGCCATTTAGAAGTGTTGCCCCTTTGGCCTGGAGGCTCCCTTTCCAATAGTGTCTCTCCAACAGTCCCTCCAGCAGCATCTCCAGAGGGATCTGTTCCACTTGCCCAGAAGCATTTCTGACCCAAAATAGTTGTCACTTTCTCCAGTATCATTGTGAACAGGCACTACATGCTCCTCTGACTGGTGAAAGTTTTGGCATGTGAGAGGTTGCTCCAGAGGAAGCTGTTTGTGAGTGGCACATGGTAGCTCACAACCTTCTCCCACACAGCTTGCCCCTACAGCCCCCTGCTGGTTAAACTTTTAGATTTACATGTGTCTAAACCTTACCTGTCTTCCTAAGAGACTATATGACCTGACTGAAAATTTCAGCATCATTCCTGGAGTATTTTTCATTCACTGTGTGGAAGAAACTCTTACCCAGTCATTTATGGGAATACTACCTTTCCCTGTTTATTTTTTCACCCACTTCCTCAAAAGGGAGGAAGTTTCAGAAGCAAATCCTTGCTTGGATTCTCTAACCCTCACCTGGAGAATCCCCACAACAGCTATGCAAAGGTAAAGGATGTTTTATAAGAATTAGATTAAAGACTACCCTATAATTGTCAGTAATTAGAGCTGGCAATTTGCATACATGCATTTGTAATCCAAACAGATTTTTTGTGTAACTAGCATTTTCAGCACCTCTCAACAAAGGATTTCAAATGATCTGATTTCATTACAATATTGCCTTATGAAAAAAATGTTCCCGTGAGCCAGCTATCTCTGCTGGCTCATTATAAGCTATCTCATTATAAGAAATGTAGGGACAGTTTAATAAAACTCTTAAATTAGTTCATGTAGCAGAAGATTGCTATGTGCTTTCTTTTCAGACTGAAAGTTGCCATTTTACTGAGAGCAGCCAGTAAGTAAAGCAGCCATGGCAGCCACAAACATCCATGACTAGAGTTGTGTTAGATTATTCTGCCGTCAGCAGGAAACACTCAATGCCATGCTAGAATTGATATTTTCTCAGTTTTTCACAGGTTTTACTAAACTTCTGTTAATGGTTAGAGTGAGATAAGAAATGCTAAAGCTGCACAAATAAACCATGCCATTCACTATAAGAGGCACCATTGTGTCATTTTTTTGTGTACCATTTTTTTTCCTATTTTAAGAACTGCCATAAGCATAAACGTCATGCAAGCCAGACATAACAACAAAGTGAGGTACTCCCGTACTGTTTAAAATGGAATTTAGATTTAAGTAATCTATGGCAAAATGCGGTACAGTTTCAAACATCTATAAAAAAATCAGGAAAATCATAGAATCATAAAATCATAGAATGGTTTGCGTTGGAAAGGACTTTATAGATCATCTAGTTCCAACCCCCCTGCAATGAGGAAGGACTCCTTCCATTAGACCAGGTTGCTCAAAGCCCTGGTGTGTTCCAAAAAATAGGTATGTTCCTCTAAAAGGTGACAACAGCCCATGTTAAGTTCAAGCATGTTGTTAAGGGCATTGTCCTAATGCTTGTCAAACACTGACAGGTTTGGGCATCGACCACCTCTCTAGGAAGCCTGTTGTAAACCAGGACATAATGTGTCATGGCAGCATATATGGAAAATAATACTAACAGTCTTAGTTCTGCTCTCTAATCATACTTAGCAGTAAGTGTATGGTTATGTATTTTATTCTTGTCGCAGATTAAATCAACTTCATTGTTAAAGTCACGTTCCCCTTTTAGTTTTTGTCTGTCTTTCACAGCCTTTTCTCATCCTAGTATGCTAACTTTCTCAACAGTCCTCTTTAAAATCTCTTTTGACCTCATGAACCAATTCATGTATTTGTGTGGTAGAGCAAGTAAAGGAAGACAAACATTAAAAACTCATACATTTTTGGGTGGTAGAAAGGTCATTACTTTTTTTTTTAGGGAAAGAACTCTGTACTGCTGCAGCCTCAGCTATACAAAAATATAGGTTTTTGTTTCTTAGGTGATGTTGTAGCAGGAAAACAAGCATAAGACAATGCTGAATAAAATGAAATTCCCAGTCTTCTTAAATGTGATTGTTCCTAGCATATTTCAACATACCTGACCCTAATATTCTGAGAGACTTGATATTCATTCAGTCTGATACTACAGATACCTTTTACCTATTGTATGAAATAGAAGGAAATGTGGTCATCTGAGAAAAAGAAATGAAGGCACAGATGACATACGCAGCTAAAAAGAAGTTTTTGAGAAAGTGGGATTGCAAAAGCCATTAAATCTGAATCAAAAGCTACAAACCTTATCTGTTGCTTGCTCAAACCAGAATGTGAAATAAAGCAAGCTATAATTTTTTTTCGCTATCTAGCCTTCCTTCTAGCTTTTGTCTATAGCATTAGCAACCTAGACTTCTCAAGCTGTATCACAGAGACATTTCATTTTCTATAGTAATTGCACTCCATCTTTTAGTAAATGTTTCATACTGCTGTGAAACAAAATTGAAATCAGCCCAGTGGAAGAGTGAACAGGAACGAAGGTCATCCTGGAATAGAGGGCAATAAATAAAATGATTGACTTTGCAGACCAGATTATTGTGTTTAGTGTAAGAGTGGCTATTATTCTCTGCACTATTTAAAAAGGCTAGGAAGCAGGTGGCCATTGGAAATATGATCACATGCTTCAAAACAATATCAAAATGATAAAGTTTATTAAATATCACTAACTCCTTAACCAATATATGTATACATACACATGTGTATTAAATAAAGCTCTTAAAATATATTTTAAAATGCATTAAAAAACATGGACATTCAAATAACTTCACAATTCTCCTGAGACAAATAAAGTGGCTTTGCCTGACTCATTTTTCTGCTGCTGCAAAGAACACTTATCATTTGTTAAAATCTATTTGTTACAGTTATTAAAAAAAATGTGTAGTCCAAATAAATTGCTGCAATGAGGCATATCACTGCGCTCACCTGGAGGCTTATGGTTCAACAGCAATATATGAATGTGTGTGTGTACATACACATATACAGCTAATAGAATTGAGGCTTTGTATCACTATAAATTCTTTAATACAGCAAAAAATAACAAGACTTTAGGCATATGAAAACCAAATACAGTGAAACAGACAGGTGTCATTCATATGCAAATTGTTGATAAGAACTCAAATGCTGAAATCTGTTTTCTAATTCCAGAAGTTCATATTCCCCCTCTTTTCCAATTAATTGTGCATGATAAATTTAAATGTAAGTGGTGTTTTTGATATGTAACAAGAGAAGGTACTGATCTCACGAGCTGTTTGCAAAGTAGAGCGTGCCGTCATGGTGATATCTTTCTACAAACATAGAAGTAAGAATGCTTAAAAACACTATCCAGAAGGAGTTTGGAAAGTCCTAACAAGCTCCTCACAACTCTGGAAATATTCTTGAGATGAGACAGTTCTTTCTGTTAATTTGCTGTGTCAAACCGTGACTGTGCTTCAATGTGAAAAAATAAAAAACACCTTGTTTTATAAAAAATGAATCTTAATAATATTATTTAAAACTATCCAAAACTACTTTTATACTTCAATTCAGTAAAGCTGAAAAGCTAGTATATACTAAACCACAGTGTTCACTGACTTTCTCATTAAGCTTATTGGGTGTGTATGCAATACATCTAGTGGACTGCCCAGAAGCCCCTCTGGGACAGCATTTGTGGCCTTTACAGGCAATGAACCTGTAAGCAAGCCCTGCTCCAGGTGTTGCCAGACTGCATTCGCTAAGACACGTGGATGAACTTGGTGTTCTAAGGTGCCTAGCAGCATGCTAACAGACGTGGGCATGTTGTCTCATTCTTGCATTTCAACTGCAGTGTCCAGACATGCACATAAAGACCTGCAAGTCTTACATTTGCCACCCGTCCTTCAATACTGAAACTGCCTCATGGTCTTTGCCATTCCAATTTTCCCTCCATGCTCTCCAAGCAGAGCTGAGACTTTCATAAGTACCTGAAAATATTTTATTTTTCTTTTCCTTTTCTTCATGTCTTGAGAAAGCTGAAGTGAACAGTACTTCTAGAGATAAAGAGTTTAGGTGAATGTAACAAAGATTCTTATTACAGTTCTTACGCTGTACTCACTTGTTAAATGAGTAACTGTCAGTATAGAATAAATCCCAAAATTTATTTTTCTATTGTTTTTGCTAGAAAATGATCACTATTTCATATTGTAACTGTGATTGGATGGGGCCAAAATTAAGTATAAAATAAATGTTAAGAATACAATTAAGTATAAAAGTATAAAATCTTTCTTTTTATGTTTATTATCTGTTTCACTTAACTGGATATTTCTTCACCAGAACCACAAGACCTATTTTCTGTCTTTACAATGTCTGAATATAAAACAAAAATTGTTGGAATGTTGATATTGTGTCTAATAAAATCTACTGGTTTTAGTTTTACTAATTTATTGAATTCCAAAATACAGGTAGCAATTCTGGGTGGATTTCCAGTGCCCATTTCAAATGCTACCCAGTTGCATGTTTTCACTTTCATCTCAGGAAAATCTGGCTTTTAAGAGAGATCAAATATGTGCCTCCTCTAGTCCATAGCAGTCTAGCAACTGACATCCAACCCAATACAAAACAAAGCTGTATATCTCCTTTTGCTTGAAACTAAATATAATAGACCTTGCGTTTAGAAAACAAGTTTTATGGTCTTGTCCCTACTCATTTTAGTCAAGCAAAACACTGGCTAGATTTAATAGATATTTCTATCAGATAATTAAATAAAGTAGCTACAATCTGACTAGCTGCTCACAAACAGAGAAGGGCTGTTTGTGCATGTGGATATGGACGCCAGTTCAGGCTGCAAGGACCGCAAGATGATTAAGCTGCGGAATTGGCAGAAGGTTGGAATTAAGGTGAACAGACTTTGGCATACTCATGAAGTTGGTACATAGACTCTCCTAAGGAACAGGCATGAGGCGGAAGGATACTGGTGAGTGTTTTCTAGAGAGATATGAGAGCCTTGGAACAAATTATCACATTGCAAGGGAATACCGGGAATTTGGGCAGAAAGCTTGAAGAGTTAGACCAAGAGATTTTCAAATGATTTAAACACAAAAAGGGAACATACCACAAGTGGCACCAAGGACAGGTAATAAATCAGGAGTATGACACCACTGCTCAGCTACATAGAAACAAAAATTTGGAAAGTCTAAGTCCAGCTGGAGCAAAAAATAGCAAGAGACATTAGGGAAAAAGAGTCTACAGGTATGCTAATTACAAAGGGAAGTTCAAAATATATGTGGGTAGGTTGATGCATGGAGGGGAGAGGGAGGTGTGGACAACCTAATGGCAAACAATGCAGAAAATATTTAAGTATTAACTATCTTGTTTGCCTTGCCTTCACAGTCCTCACCGTGCACTTCTAAAGTCTGAGGACATAAACAGTCAGCAGTAAGGGAGCAACAGACTACAGACTACTGAGAGTGGCTGGACTTATTCAAGTCCATGGGGCCAGACAAGATTCACCAGAGAGAACTGCCACTATGAAGTCAGTCTACCATCAGGAGAAGTCCCTGGTGGCTCAAAAAGGTAAAGACTACACCCATATTTAAGGAAATACCTTGGTAAACAAAGTGGAACCCCCTGGCTGATGCCCCACTCTTAGCACTGAATCGCAGAAGAATTTGATTAGATGTAGCCAAAGGCAATGTCTCTCCTGCAAATGAAAACAGAAAATAAATTAAATGCACAAAACAGAAACAACAATTACAACTGTTCAGCATGTAATCAAATATACTGGTAAAATACATAGTTTTATTTGTTCCTCTGTAGTTAAAGAAAACATAAATAACAGTATATAAAGCTAAATTTGCCTTTGGAGGTTTGAAAACTTGTCAGAATAAAAAGATTTCATGATTCAATAACATAAACTTTCTGGCATTTACTGCAGGTGCTGGAACTAAATCTCCAATACATACTTGCCTGGGGAATCCTACTGTCATCTGGGGCAAAAATCATTAGAAGAATTTTTGGTTAACTTTTTTCTGTCACTGAGAGCTCTACCTTGCCTTGCAAAACACATTAAACAATCAAAGAATTTGAAAAATGCTACAAGGGATCTTCATGTGATGATTACCATTTCATAATAAAACTGAAATGAGAGAAAATAGATCCATGACTCATTTTATGTAGCTGCTTCAATAAAATATAGTCACACATAAACTATCTTACATTATTAACTTTCTAATGACATTTCATATTTTATATAATGACTTGAAGATTAATAAAGATGTTTAATATACTTTATCTCCTTTCCTGAGATATCTCAGATATCTATCTACAGTTATGATAAATGTTCAGCATCGAATCACTACAGACTAAATTACAGTACTTTTACACTTCAAGGGTGCCACTCCACACGACAACTGTTTTTATTCTCATATCAACCCATATTTTAGGAAATTCTACTGAAATTAATGATAATGCACTAATTTAAAATGTCTTAGATAACTGGGTAGATAGGATTTGCAGTTCTTTAGCTTAGATTAGTTTTATATTATTGTAACTAGTGTTTCCACGTAAAAGAATCCTATCCTAAACCAATGTAAATCAGGTATGTCTCAAGTAATAAGTAAAAATCACAAGTTTAAATTCCCTTCAATTATTTTCAAATGTCTGATGTGAAAACAAACATTAGTTTAAACTTTTTAATACAGTTGCTGCAGTAAAATTGGGTGCTTAGATGAGTTGTCTCAAACATTAAAAAACAAATATTTTGTTTTGTTTCTAACCTCTTGCCACTAATTAAATAACTTTTACAGTTAATTTGTGAACCCTTATTATGACACGAATAGCTAGGATTCACCAGAGGAATGCAGATGAGCTGAATTTTTCAAATAATAAAATGTTGTTTATAAAACAAATAGATATGTTACATTCTTGCCATATCAAGTATTTCTCCAAAACCAAGAAGCCATGAAAAGCCCTGGACTGCAAAAATCTTAAACTCACATATAAACTCTCCTAAACAGTAGGAGTGTATGACAAAATATATTCATAGCTGCAGAAATATATTTATATATTATCCACTTGAGATGAACATCGTTATTATATATGCACACATTGGAAATTCTGACCATCCTGAAATCTATAGAAGTCTAATTATGATTTCACAGGGTTAACATTTTGCTGTAGTTACTTGAATGCAACAGCTGGTCTGCTTTTAGTCTAAGTGCATGTTTGCATATAGATAATTGCATTTTGTGAATACAAGTAATTTTTGTTTAAATTAGAGATTCAGAAAATGTAGATGTATAATTCAGAGTTTAGGGGCAGAGAAGATAATTATACCATCCAATCTGCCCTCTTACACAGAGATCTGAGAACTTCATTCAATTATTTCTGCACTCATCCCAGTGATCTTTTTTTGCCTAAACCACATTTTCCAGAAGAATGTCTTGATTCAAATATTTCGAACAGTCTTCCATTTCCCTTGGCATCCTGTGCCAATAACTTTACTATTATATTTCCAAATGAAATTCATAATATTCTCCTCATTTATTTTTTCCTTACTGAGCTGTGTAAGAAACATATACCTCTTTTCTTTACTACTTACCTGAGTGGGATCCAGACAGTGAACTAAGAAGTCTAGCCTGAGAGCTTTCTCCATCAAATAATTCTGCCACATCATTCAAAGCTGTCTGAAAATAGGCAAATTGTCCAAATACAACTACATTTAAAAAAAAGAGGACAAAAAATTAAAAGAGAGAAGATAAAACAAGAACCTAGTGTTTAAGAACAAATTTAGTGAGATACGGTTGCTTGTCTTATTTACCAGTGGATTCCTGCATGTATCCTTTCCAAACTAATTTATTGTCTACCATGATAAAACAGCTGCATTAAACATAGGTAATAAGAATGTAATATTGATCTTGTTTCATATAATAATAAAGACTAGTAATCAAGAGTTCAGTATTAGAATGACATTATGAATTCTGATTAGCAGATGTAATAAACTTTCCCCAAGCTCTCAACCTGTAAGTCTCTAATTGCTTCTGTCAGCAGCTTTCCAAATTCCTTGGTGGAAAAACTGCTGAGTCTTTACAGGTTTTATTGCGTATAAAATGTACCAAACACACTAAGTTGCTGCACATTCAGTCTTTTGGTAAGTAACTAGTAAAACAGATCTCATAGCTATTTTTTTGGACTTGAATTATGGAAACCTGCTTCGCAGAAAACCACGACCTGCATAAAATTGCACAAGTTTTAGAGATTTTGTCCAAACATTTTGACACAATAAAATAATTATTTTTGTGATTTTTCAACAACATTTCTAGTACTTTTATGTAAAATTGCTTACTTTCCCTCTACTGTACTTGTTAAATGTGATCCTACTCATCTTGCCCTTGTTAAAACATGAAAAACAAAAAGTTTAAATATAAGAGAACATGATGCTTGTTTTTTGACAACTTATTTTACTTTGTAGGAAGCTTGAATGAATGATTATCCTATAATGATGTAATCAATTAAAGTATTCAGGATATGACTGGATAGCAGACACAGATGGCTTAGCTGAAGTCTATTGATTACTCTAGAGAGAAGAAAAAGGTCAAAACTCTAGAATCAATTTTTGTGTTAGGAATAAAATTTTGATAAACAATTTGCAATATATTGAAAACTTAAGGTCACTATTACACATGAAAGACATTTGAACAGTAGAACAATAATTAATGATTGGTAAATCAGTAGAAGAAATTCTTACCAAATTCTTTAGGTACAGTTATTGAATAATGGCAAGTCTGTCCAGCAGTGTAATTATGAGGATAACTTGGTGATAAAACCACTCCCTCTGATCCAGTATACTGCCCTCCACATGGTGCTGGAAACAAACCAGAAAGAAATGTGTTATATTAATTACAGTTGTCTGTATTAGTTCAGTATGAAAACAAAAACCTAAAGGCGAAAAAGTGACAGTTTATTGCTTTTGTTTGGCTTTCCTATAATGACATACCTAACAGTTCTTTCTCAGGATATAATTTTTATTAAAATTTCATTAAAATTAGAATACATGAGAGTTTTACTTGACTACCAGTGTTCATACTGGACTGGAAATATAAATTATTTAGTTGAAAGAAACTGTAAGCACAAAATTTAGGTGTGGTTTTTTTTTTTTTAATTTGAATATATCTATATCTATCTATATCTATCCATCTATGTAAAAAGAAAATCTCAGAAAAAAATATGGTACTGCATAAAGAAATGGCACAACACAGTTATCTTAAGTCTTAGAGGAATACATAGGCATTCTAAATACCCTGCACAGAATGCCATGGATTCTGCTTTGTGAATGTGTGCTTGAATTGCCTTGCTTTTCATAACTTACTAGATGATTATCAAAAGAGCATATAGATTATACATATAAAAAAATCTTCTAATTTATATGTATATAAAACAGAACAGAAAGAGTAAGAGAAACTCTTTAGAGCTACAGAAGCCAGCAGGGGTATTTAAGGATGGTGGAGCCCCAGCCTTCCACACTAGTCAGGCACTATGTAAGTAGCAGTTCTGCCTGTATCATGCGAAAAAAATGAACAATGCATGTATGCTCTGTTCCTTCCACGCACCAGCAGTAAATATGGCTTGCTAAGGGACTGCTGGATTTACTAACTGTAACTGAAACCATTACATCACAGGAAGTCTGTGTCTCCAGGATTTCTCAGAAAATGCCACAGCAGGGAGTGGATGAAAGGGATATGCACTTTTGGAGAAATACCTAACATAGGGTGGCTATTTTTAAATTAAAAGATCTCCTTGTGTTGGACATTGAGTACATACATTTCTATACAATGAAAACAAAGTATTGTTGTCACTCTTCTCAACTTTTGAGAACTAATGGAAAGACTTGACTTGCTATCAAAATCTTCATTAAAATGTAAGTCTTATAATAATTACATTAGTTAAATGCAATCCAGTGCTCTTTTTTTTTGTGAAATTATTCCACCAAACACTATTAAAAACTACTAAAAAATGTAGATTTTACTATTTTACAAGAATAAAAGATTGTTGTTCACTGTTCTTTCACCCAATAAGCCAAAAATAAAGTTATTTTAAAAATAAATAAATAGATCAATTAAATTATAAAAAAAGAGAACAGTCATTTAACTTTTGTTTTTAAGCAAAGAAAACATCACCGCATAATCTAAACAACCACTTTCTACTATAAGCAGGAAAGAAAACCAACATTACTCAGCTCTAGGAGTCTTACATGCAGAAAATCACATTTCAACTACTGGCTGGAAAGTAGCTCTGAGGAGCAGGACCTGGGGTCCAGGGGGACAAGGTCATTGGTCTGGGGCTATCAGAGGACCCTGTTACCAGCTCTTGGCTCTGCTGATCCAGCCCATGTGCTGTAGGACTGAGCCTAGTGAGTGAGGGCACAGCCTGGGCTTAGGTCACCCTTGGCTCCTGGCTCATCTGCCCTTGAGCAGCAGACCTGTTCCTTCTGCTCCCTGACAGCAACCGGGCTTTAAAATCATGCTTGAAATATCTCTACAAGTTTAAGTTCCTTATACAGGCAGCAATTAATACTACATATCTGTGCCGTCTCTTAGCTGCTTATATGAATTATTCAAAAATCCAATGTAATGATAGAAGATGAGAAGCTTAATCTGTCAGTAGGCTGAATAGGATTACGCGGCTGAGGTGAAACTTGAATATCACAAGGAATCAGTCATGCCATGGATTTTAAACCTTTATACTTCTTTCTTTTCTTGCTTTGAAGATACCAGAAACTAAGCCACAAAGTCTGTTGTCTAATTACCAGATGAAATTCTCAAGCCATGAACATTTCACCGGAATCAAAGTATATCACTTCTGCTTAATCCAAAACAAATTCCAAAGTTATGGAGTTGTAAAAATGTTCCCTTCGAAAATGTTTTTTCCTATTTTTAAATAGGTTTTTTCATAATATCTTTGATAGTATATGTGATTGATAGCATCTTCGTAGCATATCCACTCTGTAAGCAAAGCCTGTGAGCGCTTAGGTGAAGAAAGGTGCGAGAAAAGTTCTCTGGTAGGTTAAGGCTGTAAAATTTATCAGTGCAGTGCTGCAGCAGTCAAACATATCTGAAACAGAGCTCTCAGTTTTGACTATAAGTAATGTTTTTTTAGTGAACAAAACCTACATTTTCAGAGGATGTAATTTAATAACTTCATTAAGGATTGAAAGTTAATACTGAAAAGAGTATGCCTGAGACTTTTCATTAGTGTTTCAGAATATACCTACTGGCAGTTGCCAACTGTTACCTAGATAAATATGAAATTTATTTTCATCACGTCTGACTGTAAAATGCTACCTTAAAAAAAACCCATAAAAACTACACCATAGTGCAATAAATTTGAATTAATTCACTTGATTAGTGTAATAGACTTCAAGAACTAAGTGCATCATTTTACAGAAACTCTTAGAATTTACTATACAGCACTCATTTTGGGTTCTTTTCCATTTTTCACGCTTGTAATGTTTTTTTTCATACAATAATTTAAAGAAGTTAAAAAGAGGACAATTAACTATGACTATAAATAAAGAAATTTAAACTCAGAGCATTGTGTTAAAATTGCATCATGAGTATTTTTGTTTGACATTTTCAGTTTTGATCGGGTTAAGCTATATATTACAAGAAGGCTTTCCGTGACCACAAAGGTGATCCTAAGAGTATTTTGTATAGGAGGCCAGTATTTTTTTGGACAAAATACACTGGCCTTCTACATGACTCCCACCCCTAAAACTATGTATAAATACATTTTATATGATGGAGCTGCATTTCATATCTATATTTAATCATAAAATAATTTGGTTTTACACTTTCCACTAACATCATTGTTGTCCTACTTAAAATTACTGATGTCTCAATTTTACTCAAAACCATGCCCTGTGACAATAAGAAGGATTCTTTACTCTATTTCCTGTGGATCTTTGACACAGCCATCATTACAGTTTTATGGTAAAATAAGACTCACAGCGATCCAAAGAGCTCATGCCGTCCTCAGTAATCTATGGTTGCATTATAACCCACAAGTTGAGATTTTTGTCCTTCTTTTAAGTCAAGTCTATTTTATTAAAGAGTTATTTAAGACTCCACAAAGGAGTATAAACAGATAGATATTTATTCATCTAGTATAATTTACTCCATACTAGAGACACAAGTGTAGCGGCCATGTAAATGATCATTTAAAAACCTCCACACCTTAACTGAAGTCATAAGTGTATGCATTTTAAAATGGAACATGCAGTAAATCATACCAGACAAACAGACTTGAAGTATTTTCACAAGTATATGTTCCAGTTTAGTTTTACTCACAATTAACAGCAGCGAGATACCCAAACTTTCAGTTCGTAATTTCTGTTTCTTTAGACACCCAGTGTTATTTAGAATAGATATCACAAGCATTTTAATACCGCATTAGTTGTCACCTTGGAATAAGAATTATAATTACTGAGCCAAAAAATTAAAATGATGTCTCAGAGCTGTGGCTAACAAATTTATCCTCTATTCTTTGTTTCACCACTTATGTCATATAAATACAGAACAATTTTAACAAATCAAAAGAAAGTTACATATTTTAGTTATTGTCAATAAAGTACTAAATTATTTATGTTGAAAAATAATCTCCTGTAAAATCTTAGATTTTTAATTAACTATTGGATGATCCTCAAAGTGAAATCAGTGTGAGATATTGATGCTTATTTTGTTAAAAAACAGGTATTGTTTTAGGAGCTCTGTCTGTCTGTTCTAGACCTTTATTTCTGGATGTAAAAAACAGAAGATTCAAAAGAACATTGACCCTATGTTTTTTTATTTCGTATTTTAGAAAGTGTTATAAAATTTTGTTTTATTAATATTTTAATAGCAAATTGTTTCCTAATAAATAGGTTATTATTTCTGCTTTAAAAATTAAGAAAATAAATGTTGATTTTTAAATTTAAATTTGAATTTTGTGTCAAAGACACAAACAGCCAAAACAACAAGGTGAGAAGTATATCAGTTTTCAAGGTGAACCACAGGTCATTTTTCTTTTTCCAACTACTCAGTCTTTTATAAAAACTTAATACAAAATATAATGGTTCTACAAGTGTACTTTCATAAGGTATTAAAGCTAAGCTATTTTAATGTCACAGCAAAAGCTACATTCTGCAGTCTTTATAAGTTAAGCAGTTCACATGCTCTAGACATTCATCATACAGAGGCAAAAAACATTTACTATTTTTCTTTAAACTATTTAAAAAACGAAGTTACTGAAAAAACAACCCCTGATAAAAAAAAAAAAAAGCATCCAAATTCCTCTTGTTTGTTGATGGTGGTTAACAAGTTGAACATGAGCCAGCAATCTGTCCTTACAGCAAAGGTGGCCATCAGCCTCTCGAGCTAAATGCTAGGAAGATCATTTGCCAAAACACCAAGGAAGGTCACCTTCCCCTGCACTCAGCGATGGCGAGGCTACATCTGGAGTGCTGTGTCCAGTTCTGGGCTCCCCAGTACAAGAAATACATGGACTTAGTGGAGTGGGTGCAGTGAAGAGCCACGAAGGTGATCAATAGACTGGTGCATCTTGCATATGAACTGATGCTGAGAGAGCTGGGACTGTTTACCCTAAGAAATAGCAGGTTCAGGGGGATCTTATCAATGTCTATAAATACTTAATAGGAGGAAATGAAGAAGAAGGAGGAGCCAGACTCTTCTTAGTAGTGTCCACTCACAGAACAAGAGTCAATAATCAGAAATTTAAGCACATAACGTTCCATCCTAAAACAAGAAAACACTTTTCTACTGTAAGGGTAGTCAAACACGGGCACAAGTTGCCCAGAAAGGTTGTGGAGTCTCCATACGCAGAGATACTCAATACCCAACTGGACACAGTCCTGGGAAATCTGTTCTAGGTGACCGTGCTTGAGAAAGGAGGTTGGAGTAGGTGATCTCTGGAGGTCCCTTCCAACTTCAGTGACGATATGTACAGGGATAAGCTAATTACAGTGTAGGTTTGAGGACTATCCATGAGGCAGGGTCAGAAACAGAACATTAAACAAGTTCATATAACATAATTCAGGCAGGGAGCGAAGGCCCAGGGCTGAGTTTAAACAGTCTCCTGGGCCTTTGGGCAGGATTTGTGAGTGGAGATTCCAGTGAATATGGCCAGGGTAATTAAGACCTGTCTATGCTCTCAGTGCCACACCTGCAGGTATTAAATTAAAATCTACACAAACTGCTACTTTAAGACCCTGTGATTCAAATGAATAATAGTGATAATAATAATAAAAAAAATGACAACAATAAAACAACAATAATAATAGATGAAGACAAAAATAAGTATATATAATAATGATAGGTATATAACAATAATTTTATAAATAATAATAATGTGTCTAGAGTACTTTCATTTCTTGTGGGCAAATATGTTTTGTATGCTCCTATTGACCTGTTACTCTAATCTGAAAGGCCTGAAAATAAACTTTGCATACTTTTTTATTATTCTGGGTTCTCCATTTCATTGGAAAATTACTGGTTTTCCTTACAGAGTGGTTCTACAACCTCCATACCATTCCTTAAATTGGCATAATCCATACTTCTGTGGATGTTCTGCCCACCTCTGAAAAGACGAGTTTAAATGATATATATCTAAGTGCTCATATGTATATGTGTGTGTATATACATATAAAAATAAAACTGTGTATGTGTATCTTTGGGTGTGTATGTATAGGCATATATTTACACTGGTGAGACCACATGTTGAATACTGTGTTCAGTTTTGGGCCCATCACTGCAAGAAAGATATTCAGGTGCTGTAGCATGTCCAAAGAACTGCAGTGAAGATAGTGAAGGTTCTGGAGAACATGTTCTGTGAAGACCAACTAGGGTTGTTCAGTCTGGAGAAGAGGAGGCTGTGGGAAGATCTCATCACTCTACAAGTACCTGAAAGGAGGCTGTAAGCAAGGTGGCTGTCGGTCTGTTCTCCCAAGTAACAAGCAATAGAACAAGAGGTAACAGCCTCAAGTTGCACCAGGGAAGGTTTAGATTGGATATTCGGAAAAACTTCATCACTGAAAGGCTTATGAAGCATTGGAACAGGCTACCCAGGGAAGTGGTGGAGTCACCATCCCTGGAGGTATTTAAAAGATGTATAGACATGGCACTTAGGGACATGGTTTAGTGGTGGACTTGGTATTGGTAGGTTAATGGTTGGACTTAATGATATTAAAGGTCTTTTCCAACAATTCTATATTCCTAATTTTGTGTGTTTGTGTGTGTGCATCAGGGCAGGAATTACAATCTAAAGTGCCTGAAATAATATGAGACATACTGAAGTCTAGCAGAGTGGTGTTTTCATAGCTGAAGTCATGGAGAGGAGTAGCAGTTATGCACTATGGACAATCAGCAACCCACTGCATCAGCTTCCCATGCCTTTTTTTATTTTTTAGGAGTAGAGACATAAACTTAGGCTACGGCTACACTGGAGACTAAACACTACAAAGGCCTGTTCTTTGGCCTTGAGACCAAACAGAATTATTTGCCACAGCAAATATCTGTACTAGTACTGGTCCTACTACTTTCACTTTCAGAAACATATGCAGATGGCCTACCGGGAACAGCCTCGGTCCCGTGCTTACTCCTGGACTGTGACTAAGAAATTTAAAGAGTGCAATAAGGTGGACCAAAATCATGTGTGGAAATAGTCTGACAATATAAGTCTAACATCTTAGCCTATTTCCAGTCCCCAGTCATTGCTCTAAGCACAATTCAAATAGTACACGTGTAGTCTAAGTTGCTACATCCTTGCAAAATGTAGTTCTAAATTACTGTCACTAGGAAGGTAATACCTGAAAGCAATACATCTTGAGACTATGTGGGAGTACAGATAAATCCCTATTATTATAATCAGTCATATATTGAAGCTCCATTTTGTTGAAAGGACTGCCGCTGCTTGCAGTCTAGGAAACAATAAATTGGCAACAGACAATACAAAGAGAATAAAAAGAAACAATGGATAGGCCAGTAATACTTCATAATTACTGTTGAGTCTATTTTATATGGATCCTCATACAGATCACAAAGCCTTCCACTAAAATTGACATAAGGGGAAACCATGGAAACTTACATATTACATTGTAATCATTATTATGAACATAAAAATATGTGTTGATTTCAGAATTTAAAGATATTATAAATAGTTAAAACAATACATTAATGACTAAGCTATAGTCAAAAACTCCTATCATCATAATTTTTATTTTCTAACTTTAGATTCTTTTTAATACAATTCATATGCAGAGAAACAGTATAAATATGTTAAGGGACTAAGAAACTGAATTCACTGGGGGTACATGGGAAAAGGTAAGAAAACAGTACATACCGTCACAAGATGGCAACGCTCTGTTCCATGCTGGCTTTCCATCTGCGCCAATTACACACGTTATAGTTGAAGCATCGATAATCTTATATCCAGAATCACACTGGTAAGTGATAGTTGAACCAAGCTTAAAGTCTGTTCCGATTCTTGTCCCATTCATGATGTTTCCAGGATCAAAACAAGCTTCCCGTGGCTTTTCTGTTGACATGAATGAAAGTAAATCTCTATACACTTTCAAGTTAAAAAAAAAAAAATCAGTGTTTTTTTCCAGTCAGTTTATATTTTTCATCAGCTTATTAAAATATTTTCCTTGTTTCTGTATGCTTACTACAAGATTGTGGATATTTGCATTACTCTGGTTATCTGGCCAAGAAAATTATACTTAGAGGATCTAACCAACAGCATTTTCTTCCTGCCTTTTGTTAGTAGAACTCTCTAAAAGCTGAATGACTCCAGTGAAGTTTAGCAGTGTAGAAGAAAAACTACTCTTTCTAGACATCACCACTTAACACTATTATGTTTTTTAAGCAAGTATCATGCTCAGTACTCAATAACTTCTGGTTAGAAAGCTGCCATACTATGGAATAATTTAAACATTAAAAATGTATTGTTTCTCTATGCTTCATATTTAAGAAGATCTAATAATAACTGGAGCTTGAAGATTGACAAAAGAAGCACAACAGTTATTTTCTGGCATGGATTAGTAGGTACAAAATCTTTAATCAGAGTGAGTATAGACATCAATGTTGACAAGACTAGGATTTCATTCATCATCTTTGGCAAGTTAAAATAAAAAGAAAAGGGATGGGAGAAATCTTTCATACTAAATATTACTTTCAAGAGTATGACTGAGATGATCTTCAAATCGGAAGAATTTAGGCACAGAACATTCTTTATAATAAACTAAATGAAAACAAAATATTAGTAGAAGTCGAGAACTATCCAATACTTTTTCCTAGAAAAGGCTTAAACACAACTCAGTCCCTCTAAAATCTATGAAAATATTGTGCAATATTACTTCAATAAATATATTTCGCTAAATATGTGAACTCTTTAGAAGGGAAGGGCACACCTAACATAAATAAAGTTCATTATAGGACGGAAAGATTTTTTATTAAAATATTCCAGAGTCAAATTCATAGACAAAGCTTACAGCATGACTTCTTCCCTTACTAAATTTTAATAAAGCATATATTTTAATGAAATACTGAAGGAATATTATCAGAAAGCAAAACAAGTTGTCCATAATCAGAAATGTTAAGTAAAAAATTTTACATTAAATAATGTACATAATAAAATATTGAATTATTAGGTAAAAATGTACTGCCTGTTGAATATAACTTTTAAAAATATAGCATTCTGCTCATATATATTTTATTTTCTTATTATTTCATTTAACTTCCAGTTGCATAGAGGCACACGTATCAGACTATGCTGAGAACAGAAATTACACACACAGTGAAAATATGTACACACATTTTCAAAGGGCTTCTTTACCTCTTTATCTCCTTCTGCTCAACTTTCTTTCCTTGCAGGCCAACATGACTTTCTGGAACAAATTGTTTTCCTATTTTATTTTTATTTTGTTTGAAGTTTAGATAGGAACAAGCAGACAAAGATTTCATCTATGGCAATATGATAATTGCTTTGAGAAGAAAAGCCTTGCCAACATAGAGAATAATGTGTGATGCTGGATGAAAGATGAAGACTAAAATTAAAAATTATTTAATAGTTCTTTTCAACCTCTCTCTCTTTTATCGGTATGTTATTTCAGTATTCTCTAGGTATTTGTTCTGGTTTGGCAGCGGCCGGCAACAAAAGCGCCACGCGGCCGCCCCTCCCCCTGCCGGGGTGCGGAGGAAAATGGAAAGAAAAGAGGCAGAAAACTGGTGGGTCGGGATAAGGGCAGTTTAACAGAACAGCAAACAAAGGGAACAGTAAGAACAACGGTACAGATAAGGAGAAAACACAACACAAACCTCACAACCCAGACAGCCGTTCTCCCGGATCGCACCGCCGCTGAGCCCTCCCGAGCGGCCAGTGAGTTCCCCCCGCCCAGCTCCCCCCCATCGGATCCCAGCATGACGGCACATGGTGTGGAATACCCTGCTCTGTGCCTGGCTGTGCCCCTTCCTGGATTCCGGTGAAAATTAGCCCTGTCCTGGCCGAACCCAGGACAGTATTTTTGCTCCTTCATTTTTGACATGTACATTAATGTGGTTTGCTTCCATTGTCAAGAAGAAGCAGCTGAGGCAGCACCTCTGCTGACAAAAAACAGCTTGATAAATCTTAGCAGAGATGACAAACAAGCCAGAGACAGCATCTGTGACCAGAAAAAAACCCAGCTTTTAAAGTGAGTGTGTGTCTTTAATGAACAGTCAGTGTAACCCATTCTCTGGCTAGTAATAGGTATCCCCCAAAAGATGCAAATATTGTCCCGCTGTAGTTATTAAAAAATGTATATATAGGTTCAACAACAAAGTTGAAAGGAAAATGTATTGGTATGCATCAGCAAGGAGGTAGTAGCAGTCATGTATTGTACTTGGGGTAAGAGAATTCCATTATTCTGCAACTCTTCCAAATGCTACTTTTGATGTGCATCTTCTTTCTCTACTTTTTTTGTCTCGAAGATGAAAATGTTCATCAGTAATGTGAAAGAGATTTCTTTCATGCAAGAGGATTTCTGTGTTCCTCCACACATTTATACAAAATAGTTTTTAAACCTACATCGATGCAAAGAGGTATTTGGCAGTTCAGTATGAATGCAGCTAGAAGTAAACAAATTTGAGACTCAAGAAATACTAAATAACACTTCTTTCCCTTTATGTTTCCACAGTTTATGGTGAGAACAGTACCTTTATAATCAATGGCAAATCCTGACATTCCAACAGAAGCATCACTGCGAAAAGCCAGAAACAGACTGTTACCACTGCTCTCTATTCTTTCAGGAGCCTGTGAGCCTTGAAAACTGCCAATTAGAGGACTGTTGGAATCCTCCCCTTCATAAATATGTAGAAAATCATAACTGGGTTCCATACTGAAACTGAAAATAAAGGAAAAAGAGAATTAAGTCTTCATTTCTCTTTCATGAGTTAAACATTACTGTGACTGTGGTTGCCAGTCTTCTGCCTGACACATTTTCTTCTCCAGAAATAAAAGACTTTTTAAAATACAATTCACAGTGAAAATTTACTAACTTTCAATGGAGTTCTCTTTACCATTGATTAAAACACCTTCCACTTTCTAAAAGATGTACTACCAGGACATCATGCAGGCTCTGACTACAGTCAATGAAAAAGAAGCATATCCTCCCACCTATCTTAATCATCATTCTCAAATGGCATTAACCACCTGTTGCAGAAAGGCTGCCTTTTACCAGTGACTACAGGGATAATTCAGAATACTAGCTAAAATTAAAAGTCCAGCTTTTAGTGGCCTAAACTGGATGATATTAAATCTACCCATTACAAACATAAATTCACCATTTTAGAAAAAAGAAACTTTCATATGGAAAGACAATATCCTGTAACTTGTCTTTCATAGGATCATAGAATGGTTTGGGTTGGAAGGGACCTTAAAAGTTCATCTAGTTCCAACCCCCTGCCATGGGCAGAGACACCTTCCACTAGAACATGTTGCTCAAAGCCCCATCCAGCCTGGCCTTGAACACTTCCAGGAAGGGGGCAGCCACAATTTCTCAGGGCAACCTCTTCCAGTGTCTCACCACCCTCATTGTAAAGAATTACTTACTCATTTCTAATCTAAGTCTACCCTCCTTCAGTTTAAAGCCGTTATTCCTTGTCCTATCCCTACATATCCTTGTAAAAAGTCCCTCTCAAGCTGTCTAGAAGACCCCTTTCAAATACTGGAAGGTTGCTATAAGGTCTCCTTGGAGCCTTCTCTTCTCCATAACTCTCTGAGCCTTTCTTCACAGGAGAGGTGTTCCAGCCCTTTGATCAGTTTTGTGGCCCTCCTCTGGACCCGCTCCAACAGCTCCATGTCTTTCCTGTCCTGGGGGCTCCAGAGCTGGATGCAGGACTTCAGGTGGGGTCTCATGGGAGGGGAGCAGAGCAGAGGGGCAGAATCCCCTCCCTTGACCTGCTGGCCATGCTGCTTTTGGTGCAGCCCAGGATACGGTTGGCCTTCTGGGCTGCAAGTGAACATTGCATTTGGTCATACCCAAATTATATCAGAGAATTATGATAAATTAAGGTGAATTATTATTACTAGTCTTGCTAAATCATCCATGCTATGCCATCAAAAGGGACTTCAGGGCACTGGGACGATTGGTTGAGGGATCAGGGGCGCAGGTCGTGTTTTACTCCATCCCATCAGTGGCAGGGAACAGCACTGAAAGGGGCAGGAAAACTCACCTGGTTAACAGGTGGCTCAGGGACTGGTGCCATCAGTCAAATTTTGGCTTCTTTGATCACGGGGAGGTGTACACAGCACCGG
>Ga0065711_1026448_pt1 | contig 70351 bp, 35 predicted proteins | sample Hoacrofraction12_FD_59098 | JGI IMG/M metagenome (GOLD analysis project Ga0065711, IMG submission 59098) | Hoatzin crop microbial communities from Cojedes, Venezuela - Epithelial fraction 12 v2 (version 2) | ecosystem: Host-associated > Birds > Digestive system > Esophagus > Crop | place... | reverse complement strand
AAAAAAAACCCCCCCCCCCCCCCCCCCCCCCCGAAACATGACTTCAAAAATTGCAGAACTTTCAAATCTAGAATTCAGCTTTGCTTGGGAATAAGGCAGAGCTCTTCCATACAAAATACTTATTGTGTATAAATTTATTCTTTCCCTGACATACTTGGTAGCCACAACTAACAGGGCATTTCTGAGAAGGTGACTCTATGTGCAGAGGGAAGATCCTAATTTCTGCCAGACAATGCTTAAAGTAAAGCTTAACAAACAAAACCCTCTCCCCAAGACCAAACTAAAGGTACAGGTAAGAGAGAAGTGAGGTTAAACATGGTCCTTTACTCAGAACTGTTCAGAAAACTACTTTAATGAAGGACTTTCAGGGGAAAAAATGTACCTTCACCAACACTGTGCTTTCATGAGATGCAGACTATCTACACGAGCAGCTTAACACAGAAAATCAAAGGAATTCCTATTACAGTCACACAATGACATTCTCTAATCAAGACTTTCTATATGAATTGAAAAACAATTTTTTCTAATTTAAGGTGTTCAGTTTTGTATTAAAGATTTCCATTAAGAGCAGACATTGATCATAATTAAAATTTTTACCACAAAAAATATTTTCCTGGTGTAACCAGGCTCTGGAATACTATTGAGAACCAGCAGCAGCCACCATATCTCTATGCACAGAGTTATATCTATGTTGCCACATATATTTTCACAGCTTTGCAAGTCCCAGTGAAGAAAATGCAGTCGATGTACTACACAGATGTTAACAGACCATGCCCAATTTCTCCTGGAGTTCCTATGCTATGTCCATACCCTTTCTAATAAGGAGAAATGTATTATACACTTAGCATTGTAAAAGCAAGGTTGCATTTCAGCAGGAAACTGAAAACTGTTATCAGAAAACCAAACGAGACTCACAGTTCAGAACAGGCAGATCCTTTTTTATGCATTCATATACAGGTCCAAACTGACCAAAATCCTTAAAATTCTTTCTAAGATGGTAGCTAGGTACCATCACCACATTTTCATAAATGCTTTAAAATAAGAGAAGAGGTTAAAAGTTTTCCCTAGGTCATACCGACAGTCAATGGCAGAAACTACGATAGACCTCTCGATACCATGTATTTTGCATCTGACATAATGACAATTCTTCTGATGTTTCATCCGAGGCCTTAATTTTCCATCAAGTATTTATATCAGAAAGCCTCTGTGGCTCTCTAAAGAGTCAGATGGGGCAAGGCCACATAAAACATATATCCAAAGGCTTCTAAACCATCACAATTTCATCTGAAATGTTTCGTCTTGGGTTTTGCTGCTTCACATATACCTGCGTGTTGCCACCCCTCTGTGTGGTTGTGGGGTGCTTTGCACGTCCACATACAGACCAGATCAACAGCCCTCTCTCCCACAGGAGACTCCGGAGAGATCGCTTCAAAATTAACCTATTGCACAGCGAGCTACTTTTTAGAAATTGGTTTTTTCAACAAACATTGCCTTCTTGGGGAAAAAGTATGTGATGACAACCACATGGAAAACTGTTCCAACTAATTATCAGCTATTAAAATAGACTTTTCACCCAATTCGGCCACTCAAAGGGAATCCCACTAAACTGTAACCTAAAGACATCCATTCTATATCGCTGTAGTCCAGTGAGCCGATAAAATGCACTGCACCGCTGCTCCTGTTCTCGTTACAGCAGTGGGGCTGCCAATTCAACAGATCACACAGTGCAGTAAGATTTCAGCCTTTGCTGCTGACAGGAAAGAAAACAGCTTTGGATGCTGAAAGGGATGGAACAATATGAGTAAAGAAAAAGACCCCCACAAAAAGTCTGATTTTTTTTTCTTGTTTTTTCTCCCCTCAGGTCTCTATTACCTGCCACAGGTCTTGGAGTATACCATGCACACACACTGATATGTACATACTCTTCATCAAAACATCATCCTAACTTTGTGAGATTTATAAAACAATAGCATTTTTCTTCCATTAATGACCGACACATTTTTCATAGCCCGTCACATAGTGAGAGGCATTTCATTCATAATATGCTTTTCATTCTACACATCTGCCTAAATGGGTGCCAAATACAACTTCTGGGTAGGTTAAATATTTAACTGGTAACATGCCTTCTCTGACACAAATGAAGCACTATGGTGCTGTACCATGTTGGCATTTACAGCCCTTTTCACAGACTGCCTTAAATAGCTGCAGAGAATATGAAGCCTTCTGTGCCGAAGCACTTGTATGCAGCCAAACACAGTGGTCTTTATAGGATGATCACCATTGCATTAATGAATGTTTGCATTAGTAACTTTTATTCTACAGGAAACTGAGAGACAAACAAAAACTTGCACTTGATGCAATTCCAGTGGCAAAGACCTACATCTGTAACTGAACAATGCTCCAGTATCAGAAGCCTGAGACAATCTGCTACAGTTCGCTACTGAATACTGCTTTTGTAAGCCTCCTCACATTCATACAAGCATCTCAAACACAAGCACACTGTGCAGTTACAATCATATTTATAGTCAGAGGTGGTTTAGAAACCTGTCTTATCACTCTACATTACACATTACTGGGATTTTTGACCAGCTCTTGAGTATCGTCTCCGTCAGAGGGATGGAAATCTTCAAAACCACACAGACGTTGGATTCTTTGCCCCTTCTCTGCTGTTAGCCCAGGGAGCAAAGGAAAGGGTCCTGGCATACGTCGCACTGGTCCCTGAGCAAGGTTTGGGCACAGCCAAAGTCCTGAGAAGCACGGGCTTTTCTGGTGTCGCAGAGCTACAGCTTGGGCACGTACTCTGCGCAGTTCAGTCGGATCTCTTTTCCGCACACTGTGCCAGCCCTCTACCCAGCGAGGCAACCACTTTGTTCCACACCATTATCAGCTCGTTAAAGCTGAGTCCCTGCCCAATTACTTCATCTGAGAGGTCACTCCCTAACCTGTAATCTAACACCACCCACTCATATTGATCAGGTCTAGGAAAAACAAACTGCTTGGCTACTCCTGTCAGAGCTAAACTGTCAAAGCTGTCAATTTAAGATATTAAGATCTTCCAAGGCATACAAAAAAACATTCTGGTTTGAAGCCCAGCTACCACAGATAGAGTCTTTTAACCTTTACTGACTAATAACAATCGTGCCAAACTTGCTGTAAAGAATAAAGATGCTTCATGGTAAATCATACAAGTGTAGTTTAGAAATCTGTAATTCATCTCAGCTCCAAGTTAGAAGAATGATTTCTCATCAGCGCAAGAAATACTTTAACATTTTGTCTTCCGAAAACGGACATAACACCTTCAGAGTCATAGCTCTTTCTAGAATCACAGCCATTTTAAGAAGTTATGTGAGGTAGCTAGTGCCAGGACAATCGGCACATACGCATTACGTACAAACCACTTGTACTAAGAAAATGCTCAGACATCTACAGAAAAAGCAAAAACAGAGAAAAGAAACAACTCATCATTACACATTACATTAAATGGAATTCAGTCCCACCACAACTAATGTCGAAGCCATTGCTATCCACCAGATAAAAGAGCTTGGTACCACAGACAGGGAACTGAGGAAGAAACAGGGGGATTCAGCTATCAAAAGCATCCAAGAGAGCCAGAAACTCAACCACACAAACCTCAGGGCATTATCAATGAGACTTACTTCTTACCTTTAAAAGGAAAAATTAAAGGAAAAATTAAAGATATAATAAAGCCATTATTACATCAATTATCTAGACAGCAATAATGAAAATAAATATTTTTCCCCAAAAAACATCACCTATGACACACTTCATACTAGAATCTTGCACAAACCACTTCAGAGAAACAAAACACAAAAGATTTTACCCTTTCATGAATGGAAAAAGCCCTAATCTCAACCATAGTAATTTACAAAGGATGATCTTACATCAAGCAAGATGCCATAAACAAATATTGAAATTTATCATGAAAAATGCCTAGAAAGATGTTAACACAACTTTCCCACATTCCAAGAAAAGCCTTAAAAAGTTTAGAATTAGACAACAGTAAAAACTACTTTCTACTAAGCTTTTTCTTTTCAAATCCTACCAGATAACATGGGAAACTAAGTTGGGAAGATTCTTGAACGCACACTGAAGATCAACTCTAGCGAGACATTCCAATTAATTAAAAACTATTATTGTTCAACTTAACTATTATTTAAAATTCTAGTGGTCTAGCCATTACAAAACTAAAACCAAGACGTAACAAAAAAACTCCCAGAACCCCAAAACCCCAACTCCACACTGACTTAAAAGGCACCCTCCTTACTCTTCTGGAGTATTTTATCAATGTCACTACTTACTGAAAACAGGGAAGAGATGTTGCCTAAGAACAAATGCAAGTGGTAACAATGTTCCAACTAGTTTTAGATGTTCTTGTTAACAGTCACGGTTACAGGTTAAAACAATATTTTAATAGCATTTATATCAATTACTTTTTCAATTTCAAGCAATTAAAGATGCTGAACATCACTGGACAAGGTACTGGAATGCATATGTAAGAAGGAGCTAAGACTGCGATACTCAGAAATTCATGAAGGCTTGACTACGGATCATCTCACGTCAACACCATAGCCCTCTCGTGTACATGTTAGTCATCTCACAGCTTTTATCTTGCAAACACCATCTGTAAAAGCAAGCCTGTTGGTAGACTTGGGAACAAGAAACTTTCTTTTTGGTTGGTAGTCTAGAAAACAGAACACAAAAATAATACTAAACTTGACACGCCAAGTAACAAGCCAACCAGAAAAAGCAACAATTCTGTTTCCTCTATCTGGCTGCTTTCTCCGGAGTTTTCACAGTGCATTCAGTCACCAAACTTCCTCTCAGGCAGAACAACTCCGATGCAAGGCAGCACAAGCCAGTGCAACCACTCTCTTTTTAACAAGGGAAAAAAAAATACCCCCAAAGTCAGACTGAAACTCTATGAAGAAAGATCACTCCCAAAGGAGTATACTGGATACAGAAATGGAGATTGTTCTCAAATTCAGCTTTTTAACTCTCTAATTTTAAAATTAAGCATCAATTACCAGTCAGGCATTCTTCACAAGACATTCACGGAAAATTTATTAAAATATTGAAAATCTAAGTTATTATATTACATAATTCAGAAATAAATTTGGAAGGAAGAACTAAATATACTTCAAATAAATAACTTCTAGAAGTCCTGGATTACATATCTAATTTTGGAATAGACATTTTATATTAAAATAAAAATCAGAAAAAGTAAGCGTCACAACCCTTCGGAGCTCCATTTATTAGCAAGCGAATCCTGCTCTGCTGGTTATTTAAGAAAAATGTATGTGTACAAGCTTCACATCTAAATATCATCTTACCAGCAACGTAACAAACATTTATCAATGCATTGTAACCGAGCGATATTCAGACAAACTGGACTGAGGCAACACCCAGAAGACAAGGCTTTAACATTCACAGCTGCAGTGCTGAGCATCTCCAGCCACATGGCATCTCCATCGCTCCCTCTCAACCAGCAGTGAGAATATTTTGAAAAGGGGCCACCTGCCTGTCTCTCTCAAATCTGTGTCGTCGGGGTGATTACTTATCTCCAGCTTTTCCCTGAAAAAACCCCCTTCAACTGCCTCAATAGATATTTTAAGGTAAATAAATATAAAGGAAGGTCAGAGACAATGATTTGAGTTGTCATTACAGAACATCAGTGACGAAGCCCTATTTTTAATTATTTGTCAGTAGAGAACAAAGAGCCCATCGTAAACGCTTCTGCACCGAAGACAGTACGCTTGTCAAAGTGGCACAGGACTGCTTGGATGGTAAGCACCCTGGGGCTGGGATGAGGCTTTGAAACCTGCAACCAGGCCACAGATAAGGGAACGGGATGGGTGTAAATAATATTACTTTGCATTTTCTGTCACTTTTCATCTACGCATCTTACAGACATTTGTACAAGGGGGCATTGTTCTTCTCGTGTATCTGTGGTAGCTGAGACACTGCGTGGATGAATAATGTGTCCAGGGTTATGCAGTAAGTCAAAGATCGAGCAAAGGAGTCAAGAAGCCTCTATTCCCGTTTGCCAGCTGCAACTTATCTTTTCACTGCCTTTTCCTCTTTATCGCTTCTATGTGCTAGAGCTAAAGCTGAGTTTCTGGAGGCACTCAAAGCTAGCTACGCTAACCACTGCCAGCAGCCTAACTTCAGCTGTTTAGGAAAATCAGCTTGCTGCAAATAGGAAATAGCCAAACAGTACAGTCATTTAATAGAAGTCCTCAGCAGAATTTAAGTGCTTTCATAAAATCAGTAAATAAGTAAGTAAATAAAGGAATGTCACTTCACTCTGACTAGAACTGTAACATACTGGCCTTGGAAGGTGGAAATGAAAAAAAAAAAAAAAAAGGAAAGCTTTAATGTCTGTGTCCTGAAGGCAACATTTACCACTGCCACCCATCATAATTATTAACAGTATAGACCAAGTAACTTTTAAGAAATATACTTTGACAGAATTTTGTACAGTTTTGGCACAGAGGCTTTGTTCAAAAACAGATTTACTGTGACAGATGTCCTCATATGCCTCGAAATTCAACAGTTCCTACATGCAATTCCAATGACAAGGAGTGAAGAAAAAATGATGTCAATCAAACACCCCATTTCAGCTATTGTAAAACTTGCACAACATATGACTATCAGTTTACTATATATCAGTTTCCAAAACTGTATGCCGCAGGATCATTTCTGCCTAGTGCTGCTAGTATCTCAGCTGGATTTCTTGTGCTACAGGACACATAGCAATTGAAACCAGTGCAAAATGAATGCAAAGCAGTATAAAATACTACCAGCGTCACAGTCTTCACTCTTTTCTTCCTGGAGGTAATAGCGACATGAAATGCAGAGTATATGAATATCACAGTCCCACCTAGATCTTTATAGGTTAATAATGCTTTTTTTTTTTCTTTTCATTTTCCTTAAAGTATAATTTACAGTGAATTAAAATCCTGATGACTTAGGCACCAGATGATTGAGCAGAACAATCATGAACAATAGATCTGGTATTTTCAGATTACCTACTGTTGCCCCAGTGGGGTAACACCACCATCGAAATTTTTGGCAAATTTCTCAGTCTTAAGAGGACGAGTTTCCATGCTGCAGAACACATCAACACTTCAGATAACAATGCTCATGGACACTGGTAAAAATCAAATAGACATAAAATTTTATCATCATCTTTGTTTTCTGGCTGATCTCCATTTGAAGCTCACCAATATGGGAAAATTTCACTGATATTGTCTGTAGAGTTTTAGCTGAAACCTTATATAAATACAGGACTCCACTCTTCATGGCTGTCACCAAGCAGCAAAATAGAAGAGCGAATCTTTCTGTCCTCCTCACCAGCATGTTACAATGCTCAGTACTTCTCCATATCAAAACACCAGAAACTGAACATCAAAATTGCAGGTAATAATTCAAACAGAAAATATATGAAGATGAAAGGCAAATATTCAATCACAGACTTCTCTTGTTCTGTGAGTTAGAAACTCACTCCCCGCTGACAAAACTTCTTGAAAGCCGATGCAGCGAGCACAGGTCCCTAGCTGCCTTCATCTTTTGCTGTAGCTGCAAAGGATCCCAACAGCAAAATCTGAATCCCATATGATCAGCTGTGTTAGAGAGCTGAAAATAGGCAACTGTTCCAGCAAGTTTTTGGTTCAGTTAGCCTCAGCTTTGACTCCAGCTGCTGTAATTCAAGTTTCGTTTGCGAAAGAGAAAAATCAGCTGAAGCGATGTTTGATTTGGTTTGCCAAACATCCCATTCTGAAAAAAACATTATGCCTGTAATGGTGAGGCCAGCTGATGTCTGAAGGCTGATATCCCTCTGTATATCCTCCCGCTGGGAGAAGCATACTCATTTATCTACTTGAAATCTGAGAGAGTTTACTAACTGGTCTAGAAGACCACGATAGGCCAGAAGACGTCTTCTGAAAAAGTAGCATCTGATGAAATGACCAGCTGGTATAAGTCAGTGTGCCACTTCCAAAAATGGACACAGCTTCACCATTTCACGTCTTTAATTTTCATCTTCAATTTGTATGTGTTGCTTTTGGGCCTGAACCTTTAAAGTTCTCAGAATTTGGCTCTGCTGGCTGTGTGTGGCACGTCTGCCTTCAGGGCACCTGGAAGAACCAAGGGGCCAGGTTCACCAACACTGCAAATCTGCCTGCGGCTTCTACCCAATTCCCTCGTAATTTTAACTTGGTTCCTCTTTCAGGTTGCTGATCAACTGTATAGAAAACATTCAGCGACCACTCTACCACTGTCACAGCACACGTGCATTAAACACACGCAACTACTCAGAGGTAGGTATGTATCAACACGAACTTCCAGCCGTTTCTAACAGCTGTACTGATGGGGCTCGTAATATGCCTGAAACCCAACCACAGGACATCTGACACCCTAAAAAACAGTCATCCCCCTCCAGAAGAGTTCACTCAGCTGAGATCGATAGGAATAGAAACATCAGTTGTCACTGCTGAAGTGCTTTGATTTGTACGAGCTGTACTACAGGCAGCAGAGACACGACAACAATGCGTCCCCTTCGCCAGACCCTGGCCGCCTTCATATTGATCTAGCGTTAAATCTGAGCAGCCCTCCCTACGCTGCTGTTGTGAGGATACAGACAGGCTGTCTAACACAACAGTTGCCCTTAGCCTGCATAAAAAGGTCTCAGCTTTCTAGACTTATTTTTCTTAATTTCTGAGGAACGACTTACTGAGACTTTTATGAAATATAATGTTGTACTGAAAAAATTCCAGAGAGTTTTCCAGAGACTGAATAATGAATAACTTTTACTCAAAGTGATGCATTTAATGCCGCTCCATGCATTTACGGCTCATAGGTACCCTTTAGATTTTTTTAGTTCACCCTGTACTTCCCAAAGAACAGATCACAATAGGTCCAGACATCTAGGTTTGTAGTTCTTGTCTTACTAGTTTTTTGGGGTTTTACTAACTCCACATAATATATACTGAGGAGGGAAAAAAGTTTTCTTTAGGGCATTTGAGAAAAACAGTGGTTATTAATTTTTAATTCTCAAATGTAAGAATAGGATAGAAAAAAATAAAGTAAGCTAGAGGTAATTTATATCTGCAAAATAGTGCTATCATCCAGAAACAGCACTTGCGCTGATTTAAAAGGGATTAGGCATATTTATTGTACGCAAACAATACGTTCTTCTTTCAAAACATTCCAAAACAGATTGAAAAGAGGATATTTTTTAGTCTTGCATGTAATTATGCTGGAGATACTAAATGGTACTCCTCATGATCTCAGTACTCGCATGTCAGCACCTTATCTAGTTTTAAAAGGCTTTAACCCTACCTTAATTGATGAGGACAGGGTACAGTAACTTAAAAGGCATAATGCACGTTTACCCTAGGTATACTGTAGATGTACCAACTATGCACTTTTATAGGACACTACTGAAGATTAATGCCCTCATTTAAGAAACAGTGAGATGTCACGTGTGATAAATTAGTCAAAATCCTACGCGTACAAGTGGCTGACACACCAGCATATTTCACTGAGTACTGAGCGAATTGAGCCATTTCTCTGAATTTTCAGCTCCATTTACCCTAGGCATTTATTAAACAAATCTTTAAGCCCTTAACCAATCAGCTATAGGCAGCTGCTTGAAAGGAAAGTATAAAATTAATTAACGATGGATAGCTCATGATGTTTCTTTTATAAATTAGGTCTTATCTGGTACTTTATCTGTAAATATTGTAGTGCAGCAATTGTACCTCATCGACCTTTTCCATCTTCTGCCTGAAAGACAAGCAAAGTGCAGCTATTGTATTAGCCAGGACTACACAACCTTTTAAACATACTGCTTACTCCTCAGTGAAGAATCTATACCCGACTGAAAACAGTTTGCTTTAAATCAGAAATGGCCACTTTTAGCTTAGCAGAACATGATATGTTTCATTAGGAAGAAGGCCACTCTTTCCAGTTACAAACACATAAATAAATAACAGCAGAAATCACCCTGGCCCTCTTCAGAAACCTCTTAAGGGACGATTTTTAAGATGCTCAAAATGAGATGAAGACAACTGACTCCTAATGAACGTCATTGTCAGATCAACATCCTGAAGGTGCCCTTGAAAGCCTGCACAAATAGTTTCAGTCTGTTTGTTCTTATTTTCACTAACACTGCTGATGATAAACTGGAAAATACAAAAACTACATGTGACAGCAGTTCTGGAAGAAATGACTTCCCAGACCATGTTCTTGCCATTACAGAGCCCCACAAGGGCTACACCACGGCAGGCTGATGCCAGATCCTTTCCATCCCCAAGCAGTCCCATTCACTGAGGAAGAACTAGTTCACGAATGAGGATGACAAAGAGCAGTGAACCTGCAACAAAAGTCAACAGGTAACACGTTTCAGTTCCGTCCTGTCAGTGAGTGAAATTTATTACTGTGTCTAACCTGGGGAGCTCCTCAGCTGCTCAAAATAGTTAAGGACAGCAACATCTGGCACTAGAGAGTCCCTTCTTCACCAAATCTTGCACGATATTTTGTGCTAAAGATTTCTTGTGGGGACACAAGCCCTTTGGATTGCAAATGTCACATGTCTAAGAGGGTATCAATAAACATTTTCTGTGCTCAGCAAAATATTTTACGGGCAACTGTAGTAGTCTGATCAAGATATTCTGTTACATGCTGGTCTTCGACATTTTATCTAAACACTAGTTTGTGCATATACACAACGGCATGAGAGCAAGACAAAAAAGAACTGGCAATACAGATACTATACGTGACACCAGGCTGATCACAAAACAACTTTCTGGTAGAGGAAATCAACGGGGAATCTGGAATGTCCTCCCGCTGGGTCTACACATGGTATTCTACTCAGTGAATGAAAAACTGGATTGTTTCACTGTAACAAACACAGTGAGCAATGGGAACCCAGAGCTGCAAAAGTTTTCATTTAATGAACTCGGTAAACTAATCATGTTTCCATAACTCAGTCTGACAGGTTGATTTCCCACCTGAAAGAAGGCAGCTTCTTCGACCTGAAACCACCTACAGAGCTAACCACATGCTCGCTGCTGCCTTTATTCAAGAGATACGACATACTTGGATACTGATAGGGAACCAGCAGAGCACTGGAATAAAATCAAGCAATCTGCCTTGAATCATGCTCCAGTGTGCTTGGGATTAGAAATACATCTTCAAAAAGAGAAAGGGGACCAAGAAAAATTGTCACGAATCTGTCTTCAGGGTAATCTTCATTCAGTAGCAAAGCAGCTGAAGTCCATTTTACAAGGCTCAGGGGAATGAAAAAGCTGTTATTTCAAAAGGCATCTTGTAAAAAGTACAAAACTATTGTTAAGATTCTAAAAAGAAAGCAAAAAATCATCCGTTAACACTTTTTTTTTTAATGAAGAGCGAAGTATGACCAAGTACCTAGTAAAATAAGATGCTGCCACTCTTCAAGATTACAAACTTTGCAAGATAAGTTGACGCCTCACACAAAATGTTCAGAAACAGCATTGCTTGAATATCAATTGTATTTAGCTAGTGAAAATCAAGATGCTGTGTATTTCCTCATTTTGTGTTTAGATTTATCAAAAGTTCAGGTTTGAAACCTTCTCCTCAACTCCAAACTATTTTTCAATGATGAGTCACTTTCTTCCCCATTAGAAAAAGACAGGCAGAAATGTCACATCCTGAAGTTAGATCAAAGCTTTGAAAACACTGAACCAGCTTGACCGGCTGTTCTTTTTATAACAGATACTATTCACACTTTAAAAAAATTCTGAATTCTGTTCCCTTTCCTTGCCTGACTTTATCGTCTCCTTATTCTTCAGTCTTTATTGTATGTACTCCAGGAGCTTTTGCTCTCTATAGCTCTGATTCAGGAAGGGTTTTTAAAGTACACTTTAATTTAAGCATGCACCTACATCCTAGAAAGTGAGGCATATACTTATGTGCTATTCTAGATGAATGCCTTTTTCCCTCCTCTCTGCCATTTTTATCCCCTAGAGGGTCTTTACCATGTAAAACACAGATCCAATTGTATTAATCTCACTAATTTAGGGTTTATTCAGAATAGATCAAGGCAATTTTAAACCACCTACTGCTCAAAAACTCTTGTCTTTTATCATGTTGTTACTGCAAATTAGTATTAAATGGAGATGAACTAAACATGTATTCAACTTTTGGTCTTACACAGTAAGGTAAACAGCACTGAACTTTTGTTGTTAAAGGAAGAAAATTAAAAAGGAAGCCCTTTTTGATCTCAGGTCCCTAGAATCTGGGAAAATGAAGTTCCATATTGAAATGTGAAGTGGTAAGAAACTGTAGACAGCTGACAACTCATTACTGCAAGACAGTACAAAGTTCTGTTTGAAAAATCTAAAATGTATGTGGAAATGCTTCTAGAATTTAAGCATAGTTAGGGGAAGATAATAATTTTAAATGCAACTATTTGCTAGCAATATTAACACTTTCTGAGATCCAATCACAGTCTTGGTACCATTACCCCGACACAAACATTTATTTTAACAAATTAATGGCTCATTCTGGTTTTATCAACCATTCTTATTTCATGACCTAATCAGAATCTTACTACTAAGGATAATACAACCACACAGACAAACGCTTGGCTCCTCTGATGTCCTCCTGTCCTTTCTGCTAAAGCAATGGAAACTCGTCTATATCTATGCTACATACGGTTTGTCTGCTCATTTTTAAGACGTTCAGTTCTGTATCTTTATAAATTGAACAAGAGTTCTTCAGCTTTTTTTTTTTTTCCAAAAAGTTGCTTGAATACCTGAAACGTTGAAAAGTTTGGGTTTTTTTGCGTAAAACCATTCTTTTCAGAATTCTCTGGAACTAAACGCAACCCAGGATTGCAGCTCAAGAACTCATCCCTGATTTTTCCTACCCAGTTTCTTAAGGGATTATTTCAATTCCGAGCCTTCTATTCCATGACAAGAATACCTCAGCTCAAAAATCCATAACGGGACTTCCCTTTAAACATGAGGGCCCGGTCTTCCAGGAAGATATGACTCTCCACTGAAAGCCTGTTGATTTCAAGCTGTACAATAAATTCCAATCTATAAAATTTTAAGGGAAAAAAGGCAATTTCATAGGACAACTAGTTAAAAAAAAATTTACTGCATTAAAAGCTACGATTTTAATCCTTCAACGAGATGCTCACTAAACGTAAGCAGAGAGAGCACACAGAGAATGAAGATACTGTTATGGTTTTAGTCAAAACATGATCCTCTAGAAATTCTGTAAGAATTTATATTCACATTTTGTAAATTAAACAGTAAGTACGAAAGCAAGCTTGACATAACATATCTTAAATCAGAGTTTCCATTTCACTTGGAGTGCTCGTGCTTTGTCAGACGCCAGGGACGGAACGTGGGTATTGACTGCAACAACATCACACGTGCACTCAATAAAAACTCAAACAGTAATTGTTTGAGAAACCGAATAAATTTATCAGACCAAATACTGTACTTCAGTAAAAAAAAAGAAGAAACAAAGAGTTGTCAGATAGCAGAAAAGAAGAAGAACAAGGCTTTTGAAACATTCATGCTGTAAGTGAGGTCTAAGACTTCTTTGGAAATGATGGGATGTGGGGAAGTAGGGAAAAAATATTTAAAGCTTACAGATAAAAAATAATTGTCTTGTTTGAATCTTCAGTTTAAGATATTTTCCAAAGATATGTGAATACATCTCTGGTTATTTTTTTTTTTTTTTAATAGGAGTACAATTACAGTGGTCTGGATTAGTATCACAGCTGTACTCCCTCGGAACAGCAGTGACTCACAGGTACGCCTTTTAATGCAGAAAGCCTTCTCCAGTGTTATAGAAAAAATACGTAATTTCCTGCATTCTGTGGGAACTTTGGCTTCCTGTGAGCATCATTCTGCTTGTTCTCATAAATTTTGCTAGCAAACACAGAAAACTCAGTAAAACTCACTCTCTTACTTAATCAAACTTCTTTCATGAGGCTTTTTTCAAACAACATCTAAGTAGTTAAACTAGCTCTCTACCATTCCCTGATGCTTTCAGCTTCTGTGTTTTTTTAATTTATACAGCCATGTGAAACTGCTGTATCAAAAATAGAAGACAGCAAGTTACCTTTGCAGACGTTATAAAGGATGTACAATACTATTCTCCTCACAGGTAGGCAGCCATTTAAAAATTCTCCTCCACGCAGTCACCTTTTGCCCTGCCCGTAAGTACCAGCTTGTGACAGGTAGAATGATCAATAACCCACAGAGGCTGGATATGACGTCTCAGCGTGGCACGTGGCTCTTCCTCCATATTTAGAACTCAGTTGAAAATTATGAAAGAGCCTTTCAAACAGCACAGTATTCTCATTGCTATAGGTCGGGTTGTGTCAGTATTACTTACATAAGTTATTATATAACTTAAGCAAAGGTGGCCAAATCACAGAACTGACTTTCAATTCTCAGAAGTGAAGCTGGATTACCAAAAAAATCTGACGACAGTCAACTCACAGCACGGTTGACAAAGCAACAAAGCTTTATTCCAGATACAAATTTTCGAGCATTGTTTCAGCAAAGTGCTGTAACCTGGAGTAGGACACATAGCATTAAGAAATGAGAAGGTCAGTCTCCGAGACCATTCAGCCCTCCATTAAAATTTGTAAAGGATGAAGATAATTCTGCCCTGTTTTGTGAGGTACAAACTGAATCTGCACCAAAATCAACATTGCACAGGAAAACTGTAAGCACAGGTTAAATAGACAAACGTATTTAAAAATAGCTTTAAACAATTCAAATGTATACTGCCAAGCAAATGCAGAAACCATGTAAGAGTATCAGAAACTTTTTCCTTTGAAGTGCTTCAAATTGATTTTGCTCAAAACAATGACAGAGTCTATTAGGAAACGGTAGTTGCCTAAATACGGTTCAGTGCTGTAAGAGATGAACAAATTTCCAATGCTACATTTAATCCTCTGTAAATTAGGCATGAAACAGAGTTTGCAGTCTTGATGTGCTTCTCAAGTCCCTTAAATAAAAATCTAATCTATAACTCATTATAAATAATACAAAAAATAAATAATACAAAAAAAAAGAGAGACATGTCCAGTGGTTCTCAAGTGAATTTTCATGTGACTATATGCAAGCTGATAGCACATTTACAATAGCCCTAGCTTTAACAGCAAAAGTATCCTATTAGCCCTTTGGAAGCCCTGTTGGGACTTCAAACAGCAGGTTTTGTGGTTACACGCAAGGATCACTGTGCAAAGGGTAAAGCTATCTAGAACAGTTGTCATCTTCCTATTTCACTTCACATTTGTCTTGGTCCATCAGATTAAAAAAAAACAATGTTTTAATATCAGAATCTAAATTAACGCTCTATGAACCCTGCTGACAAAACTAGTCAAAAACCTGCATTCACTTGTTTATGATAGGAAACATTTTTTCTTCTCACTCCAAAAAAAAGGTTTTCCTAAAACCCTGGAGGTCGCCAAAGCTTTCATTATTTAGTACAAATGAGTGCTCAAGTTTTACTTTAGAACTTCATGTTCCCAAAGAAGGACCCCTATAATTTATTCCACAATACCCCCCGAAGACAGATCACAGCCAGTATTTTCAGGCACAGAAGACAAGGATACGTGAACAAAGAAAACACCAGTAAGTTACTACACACAGACACACACAGCAGCAGCCTGCTCATAAGCTTTGTCAATCCTTTCGGAAAACATCAGGTTAGAATGTAAGTTTTCTTCCAGGAAAAGATTACTTGTTAAAATTAAAGGGGTCGTCTGTAAAAACATTAAAATAGGTTTCCTCTCTTGAATTCAAGGCCCAGGAAAATTGCTTAGATTTCCTCTGTTATCTCAGTCATTATTGATTGAGGTATACACCTAACCTCTAAATACTTGTACAGGAAAAAAAAAAAAAAAAAAAGGAAAAAGGAGCAGCAGACAGACATTCTACTAACCAGGAAGAAAACAGCTCAGACCACGACGCAAGAGTGACCAGCAAAAGCTCAGACGCAAGACACAGCATCCTTACTCAGAATGTCTGATGGAGCTCCTTCTGTTTTCTAAACTTTTGTGAGCCTATCATCTTATCTGGGTATCACAGAGAGACACAAACTCCTTATCGCAATGCACTCGCCAAAATAGGGAACATTAGCTTCTTTTGAGAGATGGAATACTGAGGCCAAAAAAAAGTCACCAAAACCATCTGGAGAATATGGGAAAGGGATTCGGTACAGTTGCTGAAAGCCTTGATAACAAGGCACTTTTCTTCTCGAAACAACAGTGGCTTGGCTATTAGCACTTCAGCACAAGCAAAAACTCGCAATTCCATGCCCATTCCTGGAGTGAGAGGCAGCAGGTTTTGGCAGCATTTTTCCTGACTCAGCCTAGTAAATACCAGCAGCGGGAAGGGCCTCAAGTGTTTTCCTTCCAGAACTACAGTGATTCTGCTGGCAGAAAAACTGGCATTTTTGCAAAGCTATAGAGGCAGTGAAAGGCAGGAGGGCAACCTCCTGCCCTGTCCCAACCTCAGGTGTGCGACTTATATAGGAACACAGTGCACTTGCTGGAAAAGCTCGGAATGCAGTCAACTGGTGAAGATAACTCAAGAGTCTGAGGAGCAACAGTCATTAAGCTACAATGCTAAAGGATGCTTCAAAAAACATCAGAAAGCAGCCAACAGTGGGAAAGGCCACAGAACACGGAGACTGACATCGACTGGACAAGAAACAGGGAAGGAAACAACATGAACAACAAAGATGGATGAAGCTTACAGAAGAACTGCTCTTACAGATAGTTTACAAAATTCACTTCTTCCCTGAATCCTCTGAACAGCTTTGTTAGGACAGACAACAGCAGAGCTGTCCTTAGGCATAGTTAGAGTGGAAAACCAGTCAAATAATGGCAGCTCCCATTAGAAAATGGGGGTTGTCTACAGTACAATGCAAATGTGTTTGATTCGGTATCCCATACTCTGGACTACTGCCCAGCTATATTACAGGTGACACTCAAACACTTTCTCAGAGTAAAAAGCATCTCATCTCTATGGCCTTCCTCTAGTCTTCCATATTATCATGCTGACTCCCGGGGCCCTGAAAGCGAAACGCAAGGAGCAGTCGTAAGAAGGTAAGTACAAAGGAAGAGGAGGAATGATATAGTTAGCAAACACACTACTCGCAACACACAGAAGCACTGGGGTGAAACAAAAGCATTGATCATGCCATGGTGTGACCATCCATGTCATGTAAAAGTTTTGCAATCTTACATTTTCCTCCCACTCTGCTTTATTACAGTGGGAGAGGCTCAATACGCATCTAATGTATCTAAAGAATATCAGACACCAAGAAAATGGAAGGGAAGCCAAAAAGGTTGTATCAACTGGAAGCAAAAGGGGTTGAAACTACAGGGAAAAGATTTAATGAGTTCCAGAAGAAAGAAATATGTATGTGAGACTGACATCTCTTGGACCCCAGAGTAACTTCTGAAAAGAAACAATGGAATCCAGCATTTCGGATCTATGTAAGGTAGGATCAAGCAAAGCACAAAAAAACCCTGTACTGCAGGGAGCAATCAACACTGAAAGAGAAAGACAGAACCAGTAGGTCTTCTTTCATCTTCAGCTTAGACATTTCTAAATTTGTCATTAGAAATTTTTGCTATGGATTTCCTTCTTTCTTTTTCTTTTTTTTTTATCATTAGAATGACTATGAAGCAATTGAAAGCAAACTCCTTGATACTATCAGCATGCTGGCCTGTTTTTGAATGGTCTTCACAGCTTCATTTCAATTAGGAAAATACGAAAATGTCTAAACACAATCTCTACGAATGCATATACCCAAAATCTTGACAATGCTTCTTTAGAAAATTCTTAGCATGGTAAAATAAATAAATCCTCTGAAGAACACTCCTCACCTGTTTTATCAAAGAGGAAAGCTGATCTTCAGAGGATTTGTGTTCAGCCCTGAGTAGCTGTTAGAAATACGGCTGTGTGAAATGCTTCTCTTGAAATGCAGACCACATAACTCTCATGACATCAGAGATTTTCTCCAACTTGGTTTCTGGTTTTATTGAAGTATTTGGACCAGTTTTACAAAAGATCCTGAAACTAATATAACAAATGACTTCATATCAAAATCATGCCCTACTTTCATACCAACGCTTCTGCGTAACCACTGGAGAGGGAGAAGCGTGACAGAGGTGCAGAGTCAATACGTACAAGCAGCGAAACCCGAAGACTTTGATTTTTCACATTCCTGACTGCTGAGGCTTTGGGCAATTTGGTTTATCTGTAAAAAGAAACCAGCTGGAGCCCCGAAGGCCCCTCTCTGGGTTTTGCAGTCGGGGCAAACGCAGCACGCTGGCGAACGGGAGCCAGCCCTCCTCCCCGATCCGCGCCAAACCCCGTAAAAACGGGCAGAGCCAAACAGAACGGGATGTGCTCGCTGAACACAAACGTCAGTCACAGAGCAGGTCTTCAGGCTGCGACACCGCCACGCTACAAGAGCAGTGCTTTTTCCTGTTATTTGTCACAGAAACTTATGAAAGCATTTTGACCGTACCCAACGCAGGCTGAGTAACGCTGCCTGGTGGGTGCCCTCCCTGCGATCGGCGCTCCAAGGCCTGAGCCCAGCGCTCCCCAACAGTTTTTTCCTCTCCTGTCATTCCCCTCCTCAACTTCCAGCGGGAATTGCAGCGCGGTTGCTCATGCCGTGCTTCTCAGGAGTATTTGCTGACGACTCATTTTTTTAATGAGAATACCCCAAGGCCCCAGTAAGCCTGTTTCATAGATTCATAGAAGCTGGAGATGGAAAAGACCCAGGTCATCCAGCCCACGCCTGCGCTTCCCCTCCCTCCTTCTCCACTTGGCCAGTACGTGATTGTTTCCTACAATGTATTTCTTTCCTGTTTGCTGGCCCAGTAACGTCTGATTTATCCGCTGCATAAAATAACCACAGATAATTAATTACATGCTTTCAGTGAGTATACAGCAAACTGCCTACCCACAACTCAAGCTCCCACACCAGCAGACAGCCGACTGAATTCATTTACAAAGCAAACAATAATGTTGCTCACCAGCTCCTTAAATTACTTCTGGAGGTCTTGAAACATTTTCTCTAACTTTCAGAATTTGGTTTTCTGAGGATCAGGTTACTTTTTCCCACTGATCCAGTTTGATTTCTGCTAATTTTCTGCTACATGTTTTACTCAGTTTCATTTACAATTTAGTTACCAAAGAAAAAGAGCAGTCTCAGGGGCTGGGTTGTTTTTTTTTTTTCCTTCTCCTGAGCTTCCACCAGCAAGCCTGGTTGCACTGTAACAGCAAGAGAGCATAAAATGTATTTGAGAAATGAATAATATCTGAGGAAAAGGATGTAGCGAAAAGAGTCGCACTTAAGAAAACTCTCTTTTGGCATTTTGTTTTAAATATTTTTTAAAGGTCAACTACTCTTGAAGGACTTTAAAGGTCGAGTAGGAGGATCTCCATATCTGAGCAAAATAGAATATATCATGAGGTAGTGAAGCAGTGCAACAACGTTATGCATGGGGAGTTTGACAAATTACAAGGTCAGCGATCATCATACTTCACCTGCTTCATTTTGCACTTACTATTTACACTCCACATTGCAAAAAACATACAAGTTTTCTTACGTTCATTTTGCTTCTTTGCACATAGTCCTCTCTCTCTCGCACCCCCAATATGTATGTCAGTCAGGAATACCAAAGCCACAGTATTTTGGCCTCGTCTGTGTTCACTCCCAAAGGCACTCCCAGCTTTGTTGAGAGAAGCACCTTTCCCACTCTCAAAGGTACAACAGAACAACTATAAAATGAGGCTGAACAGCAAACACCTACCTACGTTTTAGGCAAGCTCTGTTCAGCGCAGGTATTACCCCGTCACACCAGGAGACACAGACTGCACCGATGCATTCTCCCACATCCATCAACGCATGCCCAGGCCCTGCTTTTGGCCTTAGATCAGCATTTTTAATGGTTTGGGGATTTTCATTCCAACCTTGGGGAAACAAATCCACGAGTGCTGACCTTGAGCCGTTAATTCTGCCCGGAGTTAATGGGGAATTCCCAGTTAACAGCTGCCCACAAGTCTCACTCCACTGCTCGAATCTCCTGCGTGATTTCCTCCATGAGTCTTTGCCTCCTTTCCTGTTGTTTCTCCCACCAGTCTCCTGAACCTAACTCTAAGACAGCATGAAAACAAGCAGATAAACTAAAGTACATGAGGCAGTCAAAAAAATTAATATCCATCTCATCATCTCTCATGTTTCAACTTACGGTTCATTTTGTGAGGAAACAAGAAGCAGATAACCCTCGGAACAATAGGACGGACTTGGCACAATTGCTGGGGACGCCTGACACAGCCCAGCAACCTGAGGGACTGTACGAGTAACCTGAAGAACAACCAGAGCCCTCTCACGAAGGTACGCTTCACTCTCTTTGCAATATTAAACAAAAAATTGCTGCATCTATCAACTCTTCCTTTAAGCCACACAAGACAAAAATCGTATGAAAGAAATGATAATACACAGGGAAAAGACTGACAGCAGGTTAACAGACTGGTTCATGTAGCAGTAGGAAAAGGCCTGTTCTCAACACTCCTCTTAGGATGTCACGTCTGCCAGACTAAGCACCTCCACTTGTGAATTGGGAACTGGTCTACTTCTTATTAAAGTAAGCCATGTCTTTCACTGTACCCTTCAAACCTCTGAAGGAGAAAGAGCTAACAGTAAAGGAGGTTTGGACAAATAATTTCCCCAAAAAGACTGTCAGAAGAACACATTGACTGATCTCTTTCATCTTATTTTCATTCTGTATCAAGGAAAGCATTATGTACATAGCTTTGCATACAGGCCAGTGACAGGTTAAAAAAAAAATATCTTACTGCCAATCAGGTGTACAAAATATTTTGATACCTCGAAGATATCCTCAATGCAGCTGAACCTTCCTTCCCAGCCTTTTTTCACTCAGATCCCTTAAAGAACTTTCAAATCCAGCTCTGAAGCTGCCTAGTCCTAACCCTGCAAACTGCTATACATTAGCGTGCCTTTGACTGTGAATGTACTTCACAGGAAAGCACATCTGGAGGGTTTGGGTGTGTGGCACTGATAACACAGCCGCTATCAGCCTGTCTGAGGATGGGAGGGGGAATCCATGAGCCTCTGTGATCTTCCCAAGTATTTTCTAATCATATTTCTGAAATACTGATATCCAGGCCTTGAAGCTTACAAGCCTTTTCACTTCAGAAACCGAAAATTTTTAAGCCCCAGGTCCATGGTTTGGGATGCTATCATTGCGTACAGTGAGCTAGACTTCCTCCTTTTTTGTTGATGTTCTGTGGATGAAAGGCCCCGTGCACTTCAGATTAACATAAATTCAATTTCCCCAGCTGTTAAAAACAAACAAGATACAGACACTATGTGCAGATTCTGAGAACAGTCTTGCCTTTGAAACAACTGAGATGCAGTGTAGGATGACAGCCATCAGTTTTTAAAGCTACTGGAAAGAACAGCTGAAATTCAACTATTTCTTAAAGATACTCACCCTACCCTCATTTCCTAAGCAGACAGACCAAACTCTCATGATTTGCACTTTGGGTTTTTTTCTTCTGAGAATCTCCCTGCTATCAGCATGGGCTTCTGACGCTTGTTCAAAACCATAAACATTTGGAAGTGCAGCCTGTTCTCTACTAACCGAGGCAAATGCTTATATATAACATCACTGCTTGACCCGGTAATCTCCCCAAAAGCCTCCCTCTTTTCCTTATACGTGAGACCTGAAACTGGCCTTTATTTTTAATACACCATGAAACCAGGACCTGATCTCTCCCCATTACACATAGGGTCATTCCTGACACACATTTTCTTTATGATGAATTCAATCCATGTTACAGCTCTCAGGAGACTAACTGCAGTCAGAGCACGATTATAGCAACTAAGGCTTGATCCGAGTCCTTAAAAGTTTTGGGGCTTTTTTTCCCTTTCTATCTCTTTGTTTGGATAGGGTTTTTTAATTCCTTCCTTTCTTAAAGAAAGTGGTGAGTGAAAGGAACAAGTATTCAAACTATTATGTGATGGTAATGGTTCTTGTCTCATAAGCCTGAAAATCCTCTTTTTTCATATACTAAAATGCTTTCAGATCCTCTGAGCACCAATGTACTGGATTAACTTCTGTTATGCACCTCGGGAATCTCTAGGCCAGAAGAGGTGACATTAGCTTCCACAAGAAAAGTCTCCAGAAAATAATTTATGGTTATTCACAAGCGGAAACTTTGCAAAATCTTCCAAAAATGCAAGCATGCCAGAAACTCCTGCTGGGATCAGGAGTATCACTTGCAGCACTGCTTTAACCACTGTTTCACCTCCACACTTGTCAATGCATAAATCTTTCATTATCGTTGGGAATAATTGAATGACATCTGGGAACAGTATTGAGGGAGGATGAAAAAACACCCTAAAGACTCCCACGTCTCCTTAAACCAGATGAATTTGGGAAGAAATCTATCCAAAATATTACGGTCAGGCTCATCTTAAATATATTCATTTTATGTTCAGAGCATTCTTGAAATGGGATAAGAAATACAGCAGTCCATGCCCTATGGTTAACAAATACAATACTGTAATTAATATGGACTGAATATTTCATTAGCAACACCAAGCACCCCAGTATACAGAAACCATTGTTCTCACATCACAATATATTTTATCACTATTTCTAAATAAGAAGAGGTAAAACTCATCGGGTTTCAAAAATCAGACTTCAGGTTCACTCTGGTGATTTATTAGAAGCAGTAACTGCTAAAGAGGGGCTACTACTACTGTGGAATATATTGGACTAATGTTCAGGATATTAAACAATTTAGGAACAGCAATCTCCTGGCATGGTTAAATCTTCTCGCAATGTGACATCTGAAGCACGCTTTGTGAGATGAATATACCCAAACTAGTGAGATTAAATTTGAAGTCTCATCCAAGTATCAATCCTATACAACCAGATCAAGCAGCTTTCCTCACTCTTGCAAAAATCCTAGTTCTTTAAATTGTTGACACTACATAGCAAAACATATTTAGAATATAATGAATTTCTGTTCTCAGGAATATATGATAAACATACAGTCAAAATCTAAGTATCTAAGTCAAAATCTAAGTATCATAATCTCAGTATCAGCTATCAAATTTTTGGAAAGAAGGGTCTAAAATGAAAACATTTATGCATTTTGTTTTCACCCTATAGTTCTTGGACCACTTCTAAGATATTCTGCTAAAGTTAATTAGGGAAAGGAAGCCCACAGCCAAGCCCATATTCACTATGTAGATACCTGCTTTTCCAATGAAAAAAAAAAAAAATCAGGATCTGAAAAATCAACAAAAATGCTGAAAAACACCAATTCACACTGTTGCAGGATTTCTGCGTTACACTGGGCTGGTAAAAAAAATCTACGATGAAAGGTGTTCAGGGAAGTAACCCATCTGTCTCCCTGTGTTTATAAGGTATCTAACTGTTAAAAGCACACTGAGTGTCAAAATAAATATTAATAAAATGATAACTGTAATTCTTATTAACAGTAAAAGTATTACTCTACCAGATATAAACATAAGCTATATATCTCAAAGCAAATCAAAGAAATGTGCATGTTTACACTGAAATAATAATATATGGTGACATTTCAAGTACAAACTCTCATCTCCACATACTTGCAAGACACTCCATTAAACCTGTGACAGATACTTACTGGGATAAACCCATATGGGGCCTTTATGAATTCCCTGTGTGTTCATTGCTCATCTTGTTTTTCATTTAGGTTCATCTTCATTTTCATTTAGGTTCAGTAAGCATCTTTTCTTAGAACTGCAATAAGCAGGCAGAAACTGGGAAGGCTACCCTTTGTGGTTCTGTCCACCAAATGTCCCTCTAGAAGCAGCACTGATCAATGCCCGTGCGTCACACGTCCTTCCCAAATGACACTCCTAGCCCAGCTGGGTCACATTTCTATAGTTTGCTACATTGATGGCTGAGGATACATCAATTCTGCTTGGACAAATTCAAATACAACATTTAAGCAAACTCAGCACCAAACAGTTTTGGGTCGGTCATGAGTATGCTCACAGGGAAAAAGTGAATCCATTCATCTTTATTTTTTAGGTACCTCCCATTTCACACATTGATACCTCGTTTGAGTATTTGTTGCTGACTGAATATTCAGCTCAAGGTAGAATTTACAGGTTTATATTTGCCATGTTTCGTTACCGTTGAGTCAATATTCATGGTAGTAACATGTTAGAAAATACTTCACACTGACATTTTAAAATGTCTTTCTCTTGAGTTGTTGCGTGAAAAACAGAAGGTAAAACATCTTTGTTGTCAGCTTTGCTCCAACCAACCTAGCTTCCTTCAACAGAAAGGAACTCTCACAACAGTTTTAGAGAAATTGTTCTATGTGCATGCACATAAACATTTACATATGTACCATTGCACACACACCTGCACACACAGGATGATATTTTGGCAGCTAAGGTAATTCTAAACGGATGCCACATGAGACTGTTCCCCTGCTTTTCTCGTGCTGTCCAGATTCTTAAATACATAAACAAATGCAGTACAGTGTGAAGATGGGAGAGATACTTATTAACACACAGATTCGTCCTGAGCCCTCAAAGAATTAAAGCGACCTTCAAAGCCAATCAGACAGAGCCACAGCTGTATTCCTGCTAGTCACAGAACCAATAATGGTTGGCATCCCTGTGAGTTAGACCTACTCTTTCCACTCCAATTTAGAACAGAAATACACTAGATGACTCTGTGCTATTAGGTATGAACTGAGTTCCCAAGCACACTGATTTAAATTTCATTCAAAACAGAAAGCCAAAACATGGTCCTCTGTGAGAAGAAAAAGTCAATAGAAATCCATTCATGAAGATATAAATTCGTGAAGCATTTATGCATAATTCATAATTCCCTAATATCTGTAGCCTGATAAAGACAAATGCCAGTAGATTTTTTTTGTCAGGGGAGCATTCAGTCAAACAATTAGTCAATATTTGGTCAAATTTTATGATAGGCTTGTTTCAAATCCAGTTGTACCTTTTCAGTTGATCAAATTAGTCTCACATTAATTCATTCCTTCTGTTGTATCCTCAGACAGGTACAAACTTGAAAACTTCACTAAGTACCGAAATTAAACCATCTAAAAAAAAAAAAGATTTTCTCTTTTAAAACTAAAATTTTTTAAAATATTCCATGGAATCACATGGCTTAACTCAACTACTACTTCGCTGAAGTTTCTGTGCCCAAAAAATACAACTCTCTCTTCTTGAAGCTTTTTCTCTTGTACGGAGCAGGACAGCTGGGCTCTGAAGTTGTACACCATCAGAATCCAAGCCACCAGAAAAGTGAAAGTATGATGAACAGCAAGGGGGAAGAAAGGGCTGTTTATCGGGCTAGTATCACACCTTTTTAACCTACTGTTTCAGTGGAGATTGGAAACACTTTGTATCTTACTGTTTAAGGGTTTAATTGCTCATCTTGCACTGAAATACACCACAAATGTGTTCCAGAAAGCAACTGAGATAAGCAATGTTATGCCGCGGTATCTGTTTCTACCATTTTCTTCTTCTCTCACAGGACAAGTAGAGAGGAGCTGATGAAGAACTAGTGTATTACATCTTGCGTGTTACCATTTGACAGGAACACTTGCCAGAGAACGAACTCCCTACAATACAAGAATTGCTGTGAAGATGATGATTTTTTTTTTTACAGGATGGATTCAGTCGTGTCAGATTTATGACATAGTCCTCTACAGAACACTTCCCATCACTGAGCATTTAGGGGCCCGTTTTTAACTTGTTTGCCATAAAAGAGGTTGAGGCTTGCACAGGATAGAAGCGAGCTCTCCACAGCATCCAAATCTCTGCTGTCGCTTGTGTAAATGCCTTACCTGGCCTACGTAAACACACCTTTCCTGAAGAGGCTTCTGAAGTGCTACACGCCACCCACAAGCCACAGTAAGGGCCAATTTATTAATTTCAAAAAGCCAATTATTTTTTCAAATGCTTCCGCCCCCCCAGATCAGCACGTAACCTAGTATATGACTCCTAAGTATTCGAAACAATCATGTTGTCCCTCAAGTATTTAGGTGTATCGCGACATCTGCACCCCAGAGGACAACACCAGATCCCACAGGTCAACACTCAATGACTGCCCGCCGAGGCTTCCCTCCTGACCGTCCTACTAACGTGTCATTTTAACGAGCTGTTACACTTTTCTCCTTAAGGTGGAGGCCAGGAGGAAGCCCGGCCCCAGCGGGGCTGGCAGACAGACCCCTGACCCTTCACTCATGCTCAGATGTCAGTTTTGTCTCTGCAGCCGCTCTGAGAGATCAGCTGGCTGGAGGGGAACAGACAGGAGACCTATTAGCACCTCTACAGCTCAAGCCAGTCTGCTTGATTACAAATTCATTGAAATTAATTAATTTTTAATTTCACACTAACCTCAGCTATTATAAATCAAGCCAACCAGGCTGAGGAAATATTAACTGATACATGAAACTGTCTGACAAAGAGGCACCAGATCACAGGTTCAACTTCAGCAATCTGTCACTTGAGAGACAAGAAGGAAGCAAATTACTTTTCACAGAAATTATTACTAAATATTGCCTTGATTAATTATGTTGTTTCAGAAAGGGCACAAGCAGAAAAAATGTTATACCAGTTCTGAGCTCTGTAAGCCAGGTTCTGGTATTCCAGCCTGCTGAATGGTTTAATCATCTCAAAAATATATTTTTTAGGGGTTTTTTTAAACCTTTTTTTTCAAATGGAGGAGTAAAACTCCTTTTAGACAATAAGAATAATGAAAAATAATACAAAAGAATATGAAATTAATATCTATGCTCTTCATAGATGGTTTTCTCACTGTCGTCAGACTTCTCTGCCATAGGTCCAGGGAAAAGGTAATAATCTTACTTTGAGGCATTGACAGGTTTGATGAAGATTCACTTGATATCCTTCTTCCTGCCTTCTGGCGCTTTGTTAACATGAATCAGCTACTTATCAAAGACATCTCTACAACAGGAGCATGTTTCAGTTGCATCAGAATTAAATCTCATGCCAGATACACCACCTCCTCTCATCAACAAAATGGAGGCGGGGGGGGAGAGGAGGTATGGGGGGATATTGTCGCTTGCTTTCTAGTTTTTGAACTTCACATTTATCGCATTGGAAGTATGAATTCAAACCTTGGTTAGACCTGGTCTACACCACACTGGAGTCAATGGGAGAGTGAATACTTCATAAACTCAGAGCATAAACCTGAGTTTTTCCAAATACTACCCTTTTAATATTCATATATTTGGCACCACTAAGGGGTAGTATGAGAAATATGCACTGAATATGATGCATTCAGTGTACATGTAAAATATGAGTTAATTTTAGGGACAAAATGGGACCGAGTCCAGAGACCTCCTATACTATCCCCTTTCTTTCTCTACTCAACATGCATTTTGCATTCACATTAACGTATTTTGAATGCCAGTTGGCTGCATATAAGGTTACTTAGCTTCTTAAGGATAAAATTTCACAGCCAATATCCTTACAAATGTAAGAACTATGATAAGAAGTACTGTATCAAGTAAGAACAGATCTCCACCAAGACTTCTGTCCTTACTGGAGACCATCTCTCTAACTGCCTATGCCTGACAAGAGCATAGCAGCAAGACAAATGTTTTGATGCTTCCTCAGAATATTTTCCTCGACTCCAGCTATTTGTGGTGAACGGACTTCCTGAGCCAGAGAAAGTGCCTTTGTATTTAACAACCTTTGACAGATTTTTCTTCCATCATTTTTTATACCGTCACTTTTTGAATCCAAGTACAGTTTCAGCATTCACACTGCCTCATGGCAAGCAGTTCCATAACTTAAAGTACAATAACACAATGATAAAACAGGTTAAAGTAAGGAAATAACACAAACGTCCTTGGGAAATGTGATGATAAAACCACTGCCCCACACCCTAACACATTATGTATCATACATACTAGTTGGTAGTGTAGGAAGCTGGAGGAGCGTAACATGTTTATTGTGATTTTTTTCCATATCATGTCACCTGCAAAACTAAAGAGCACTCATTACTGAGAATCTAAGTCGTCCAAACTTGAAAACATCAAAACGAGAAAACTTCTAAAAATCAAGGTCACTATATGACTGTTCAGCACACTTACATGGAAAGGATCTGACTTTTTTTTTCCTATATATAAATGTGGCAGTTTTACAACCTTAACCCTGGTCTTCGTAGGACAGAAACAGAAGATTCAATGGAAATGTGTGAATTTTCTCTTTTCCAGCAGATAAAATTCTTACATCAAGCTTTTTTGGAACTAGTATTTAATTTTAAATTTAAAAATCAATTATACTTCTACCAATGGTAGCAATTATACCAATATAAAACTATGATTCCTTTAAGAACAGGGAAATTATCCCTGATCAAAACCTGCTCCCCTTCCTCTTTGGACAGAGGTGGTTTCAGTAGGAGGAGTCAGCATTTGAAGCAGGAAATGTATTTCTTTTCCAAAACCAGAATGACTTCAAAGCTACTCAGACATATAAGATTATAGCTGATTGGAAAATCCTTCACCAAACAATTTTCTGCTCAAAAATACTGCTACATCAAGACTGAAATCCTTTCTCAGAACTGGCAAGATGTGTGCATGTGCATACATATTTGGGTGACTACGAGAAAGTAAATGAACAATCTATGCTTACGCATACAAATCCAAGAATGTCATCCTAAAAAACAGGGTTATTGGAAGCTTACCATCTAGTATTTCAAAAATACTCCTTTTTTGAGTGTGTTTAAATCATGGATTCTGGTATTCTAACCTGTTTCATATTCCACACATACACTAGCCCTACATTGTCAGCTGGAAAAAAAACACATTGAGCTGTTATGACAGTACACGCATGAGGCACGATCCTTCTGTATGGGTAGGAAAGGAGAGAGTTGAAAAGACTGCTTACAGCTGCATACAATATTTCAATAAAATTATTGTGTTCTGCTGCCGTTATAAACAGCCCAGTGCAAATATGCGCAAGGTCATTTCATAGCCATGCCAATTATGTACGTGTATGCTACACGCATGCAAAAACAGGGACAAACACTCAAGACAGGTACAAACTGCTGAAAAGCTCTGCTCTGAAATACATACATACAAGCAAACTTAGGCACTCAAAGAACCCTCACTGATGCCAGCAAACTCCTGGGATGAGCAAGATTACAAGTGACCAGTGAACTGGGACCCAAAGAAGCACTGCAGCCCACCACTGAATGCTTAAATTTAGCCACTTGGCAATTCCTTGGCAAATTCACTATGACAAGAAGTAATGAAAAAAAAAAATCGAAACAAGAATTAACCTTTTTCAGTGTCATCTTTGTAAGTACTTTTACATGTCCTAACTTTTACATTCAACTTTATTTTATTTGATTTCATTTCCTCTTGAATGACCGATTTCTCTTTGTACAAAATACCTAAAGATAAACATAGAAAGGGGAAAGACAAGAACAATAGTACTGAAAGACAGGCTACAGTGTCAAAGGAAAACACGGAAATGTAAACACTATGATTTCTTACAAGGAGCTATAAACCCTGCCATTAGAATAAGAGGAAGAGATTATTTCATCTCATCTAAGGTACTTTCAGCTCCAGAATGCTTTCCTGCTAAAGCCTTTGTGGTTTAGGTGATTGTTGTTGCTTTTTGACAAAACAGCCCACAACAAATTTTTTCACCTCTGTACGTTTGAAGTGTAGCAGCCTGGAGAACACAGTAGCTGAATTAATCATAGAATCATAGAATCATTGAGGTTGGAAAAGACCTTTAAGAAATAATACCTTAGAGGTCTTTTCCAACCTATGATTCTGTGAAATCAAAGATCATCGAGTCCAACTGTCAACCCAACACCACCATGACTGCAAACCGTGTCCCGAAGTGCCACATCTACACATTTTTTGACCACCTCCAGTGACAGTGACTCAACCGCTTCCCTGGACAGCCTGTTCCAACGTCTGACCACTCTTTCAGTGAAGAAATTTTTCACAGTATCCAATCTAAACCTCCCCTGATGCAACTTGAGGCCATTGCCTCTTGTCCTATCGCTAGTGAGTTGGGAGAAGAGACCAACACCTGCCTCACTGCAACCTCCTTTCAGGTAGCTGCAGAGAGCAATAAGGTCCCCCCTCAGCCTCCTCTTCTTCAGACTGAACAGCCCCAGCTCCCTCAGCCGCACCTCATAAGACACGTTCTCCAGACCCCTCACCAGCCTCGTTGCCCTTCTCTGGACACGCTCCAGCACCTCAATGGCCTTCTTGTAGTGAGGGGCCCAAAACTGAAGACAGTACTCCAGGTGCGGCCTCACCAGTGCCGAGTGCAGGGGCACGATCACCTCCCTGCTCCTGCTGGCCACACTATTCCTGCTACAAGCCAGGATGCCGTTGGCTTTCTTGGCCAACTGGGCACACTGATGGCTCATGTTCAGCCGGCTGTCAGCCAGCACCCCAAGGTCCTTTTCTGTCGGGCAGCTTTCCAGCCACTCCTCCCCAAGCCTGTAGTGTTGCATGGGTTTGTTATGACCGAAGTGCAGGACCTGGCACTTGGCCTTGTTGAACCTCATACGGTTGACCTTGGCCCATCGATCCAGCCTGTCCAGATCCCTCTGCGGAGCCTTCCTACCCTCGAGCCCAGCTTGGTGTCATCTGCAGACTTACTGAGGGAGCACCCAATCCCCTCATTCAGATCGTTGATAAAGATGTTAGACAAGATCGGACTCAAAACTGAGTCCTGGGGAACACCACTCGTGACCAGCCGCCAGCTGGATTTAATTCCAGTCACCACCACTCTCTGGGCTCAGTTGTTTACCTAGTTCTTTATCCTGCAAAGTTAAGTTTGAAACTTTACCTTCAAAACTAAAGTCCAAATAACGTGTCTGGAAAACCACAAAATGTGAGATCCATCGCTAAATTTATATCTTATTTTGTAGAATATTAATTAGGAATAGCACTCATTACATTCATACGCAATTTACTGAGCAAATAAAAGCAACATGTCTTCTGTAAGCCATGAGGCAGATGAACTGTGAAAGTTAAATGTACTAACTGACCTCAAGGAAAGCTGTTTCAGGAACAGCAAGAGTCAGCTTCTGTTGCAAGGGGCTTTCTCATATGATCTCACCCATAGTGATACTACATTTATTCTCTTTCATTCCACGGAATAAAACAAAAAAACAACCAAAACCCTCACTTCTGATTTGTTTCAAGCTAGATGCTTTCTTCCCCTGAGAAGGTTTAAACACACGTTATGAGCTTGGTCTAGTAATCATTCAAAACAAAACTGTGACTCAAGCCCGCAAGAGCTTTGTCTGTGTAAGGACCACAGGCTTGGCCTCTTGTGAATACTTTCACTTAATACTGAAAGGCTTCATTGTTTACTGTATAACCAGAACATGCACACGCACTTATAAATGGGAGGCATTTATCATTTTCAAACAGTGATGAGGTGGCCACGGTTCACGAAGCAAGCAGAGAGATGAGACTCAAGAAATCTGGGTTCTGTTTCTCACTGGGCGACAGATTTATGCGAGTAAGCAACCGCATCTTTCCTATTTTAATACTCTATTTGTAAACTGTAGATGATATTTTATTATGCTGCAGAGTGCTTTCAGATTAATGAATTAAATTCCCTGACTGATCATTAAACAAAGAGACTCCTTCGCAAATATAATCATCAGCGCAATGAAAAATGAATGAGACACTATTCAATGAGATGCAGGGGGAGCAGGAAATCTCTCATTTAACAGAGCTAAAGTATTTCCGTAACATCCAGTGGTTTAGTCCACCTTCGCTAAAAAAACGTTTTCTACAACCATCAAATTCTGTGCCCCTTACACAGAAGGCCAATTTTAGCAAACACAGAAAGAAAAGTAGTACGCAAGTGACCTGAGCCCTTACAGGGTCCTCTCACCACCCTTTTGGGGCGTAGTATGCCCACTCCTCTTTGAGAGGCCATGTACCTCCAAGACCTTTGAGTTCACAAGACGGTTTTGCTTTAGCACAATGGCTGCCTGTCCCCTCCTGTGGGTCACACCGGTATCGTGACAGCCCTCAACCCCTCTCCCCAGCACAGAGCTCCTGTGTGCCTGTGACCAAGGCAAGCCCAAAGCAGGACAGTGCAGGAGGGCAGCACATCAAAAAAGAGCTCCCAAAACTGGGAAGTGACTTCTCTGGCATGCAGCTGAGAAGTCCAAAGCAGGCAACCTGCAATCAGGTCTGAAAAACAGCAGACTGGCTGTTTCGGTACCAGGCAGGATCTGCTCTCCGAACGTCGACCGAAGGTGCACTGCAGTAATCTTATTAACACACTTTAAACAAGAGCACATGGTGGAGGAGGTCAGAAAGTAATAATCAACATTATTCTTGAAGCGTCATCTTTCTCTAGAAACGCCCCTGGGGGTATATTTACTAGAAATGCTAGAAGCAATGATTTTCCTGAGTGAAGACGACGAGCTGCACCCAGCCAGTTCCAGAGCATCGTTTGAATCCAGGCAATACGCAAAAGTCATATCAACAGTCAAGAAAACCTACGCAGCACGGGTGAGCTTCACTGGACACTGAAGAAAGAAGAAATCCTGTATAAAATTTGCTAGCAGTGCAACGCTGTGATAGGGAAAGCCGTCTCTTGCACCTGTGCAACCAGCAGTGCTGGGGATGCAAGGCTGCTGCCGCGCAGCGAACCCGCCGGGAACCCGCAGCCAGGGGAAATCACTCGGATTTCAGAATTAAAGAGAGAGAGCGAGCAAGAGACCGCAACTCGAAAAGAATATTTCAGATCTCATAAAAAATACATAACGCTTGTGAACAGAGCTGAGAAGATACGATCTGTAAAGTATTAACAAAAGCCACCCATCCAGATCGTAATAATTTACTGCTTTATTTGAATAATTATTTTTAAGCGGTGCTCTATAATGAATTATGAGCTTTCCTAAGGGTAAACCAGACTAAAACAGCTGTTAAAAGAAGTAACCGAATCACAGCTCCGATTAAGCCCGGCAAACAAAACATTTTTTTTGCTACGGACAATAGAGCTGCTAGGGGAATAAATAACACTAGTACTTAATTCCCGCACCAAGTTTTGATTCTTCTCACTGAATATGCCTTGGTAGCTAGGTCTTTAGAATGGAGTTTTACGACAGACCTCCCCCATTTAAAAGCATTAATTATAAAGTTTGTCTCTCTTCACCATTTCAGTTAAATTCATATAAATTCAATTTCCTTTTGCATTAGCACTATGTGTTTTTACATGAAATGTGTAACTATTTTTAGTTGCTTTTTAACATACCTTGCACTAGGTGAAATTCCTCTATTGCAAGTTGGCATTACCGAGAGGGCAATGTATTCCATGGCAGCAGTGGCCTGCAAGCCAAATATGTCCCCTGGCCACTAAGCTTAGTTCATGCAGGCTCCCAGCCCCAGCATGGGGTCATCGAGCCTGATCCAGCAGCTTCTGTTCAGGTTAAGATGGAGCGTCCCATGCTGGGGCAAGCAGCCTCTTCAGGCTTCACCCCCATGGTTTCCATATGTTCTCAAATAAATCTCCTTGTCCTGTATTTTATAAATTACTCTCTCAAGACATGCAAAGTGAGTAAAGGCCAGACTTTCAGTTCTTCTCTTTGTGGGATGTATCTCTGTATTTATACATATCTGTACAGGTATGACAGAGAGAAAATTTATATCAAGATAAAAAGAGGGGGAAAAGGACAGTTATTCTTTTAAGGCACTGAAAGGACTTATTTGAACCAGAAGACCAGACCCAAAGGCCTCAGGCACGCTGGAAGTTCAGTCCTGTGACTGTAGTAATTTATACAAATTTCTAAATTATAGGGAAGGAGCATAACAGTTGCAAACCGTTTCAATATATTGATAATTGAAGCATTTTTCACGCACATAGCTATAATGAAACTGTGATCACAAAGACTCCATAAAATATAAAACCAAAAGCAATGAAAACAAAGCCTTCAGGTTATCATAATTCTTCTGTAACAAGACATGTGTGGGCAACTGGTGATATTTTCTGTAACTGATAACGAATATTTATTTTTTTTAAAAAGCCTCAATGTACAAACATTCCATTAAGTTTCTTACAATTCCCCAGTACATATAAAGCTGGCAGAACTGGACCCTGAATAATGAGAGTTGTAAACACACCAGTGTGTACATAGCTATCTACATTCCAACCCAAGTTTCAGCTGGACCAATTTACATCCACAAATACACAGTTACTGCAAATATTTGTGCTGGTGCAGGTCAGCTGCTGCTTTTTTTGTAAGACACTATTTTTAGATTAAAAACTTGCTAAAGGATCTCTTTAACTACGTATTTATTAATTAAATTGATCATTTGAAAGATGGACTCCATCTATTAGTAAAATCACACAGCCAGTTGATTTTGTTTTCTAGCTGGATAACATGCACTTAAATTAGTATCACAGAAATGTTACATACTTCATTGAAATGTTTATAATTTCATGCTGATGTTAGTTATAGAGGCTAGTCAACTGGAATCTAAAAGAATACCACCTGACCAATATTATTAGCACACCGTCTTTTATTTTAAATTACAATATAATACAAAGAGGTTTTGAATGACTGACAGCGCTAAAGATCTTCATTATGTAAACTGGCTAAACAATTGATTTGTTCCTAATTTTGCAAATTTCATGATCTGATTTGTAATGTATTTCACAAATATAAAAAGAAATTTATTCACTGATGTATTGTACTGCTTTTCCGAAACATAGAGTGATGTGTGGCTACTTACGAGGAAAACCATTTTATCAAAAAGCCACTTGTTCTCGTCCGTCCAAGAACTTCTTACTGTTTGAAATGCTTGGCTTGTTCCCATCAAATCAATGGGAATTTTGCCACCGATTTCAGAGACGGCACAAGCAACCCCAATATGCAGTCAGAGACTTTGCATGTAAAATGTAAAGACAAAAGAAAAATCATACCCCACCAGGCAACCATTGCCCCCTGCCCCACCTTTAGAGAAGGTGAACGCAAGCCTTGCTGATGAGGAAAGCATTCCTCCTCCTTCAGGCCACTGCCATTTTCAGCTGACAGACTCCAGCATGCCATCATCTGTCTCTGTCACAGGTTCCACCGACTCCCACCGAGAGCCAGCAACGAGCATTAATCCTCAGCCAAACAGCCTGCCAGCTATCTGAGATAGGAAAGCCGGCTTTCTCTACCCACCCGTTCTCCCTTACCAAAACAGGAACACAGTAGACAAGGACAAAAAAGTAGCTTGTGCAAAGGTCTGCAGGTCCATCACAGCATGGGAAGGTGAAGTAAAAAATTATGTCAACAACAACAAAGGAAACAATGAATGCTTTGATGTTATTAATAGCTGCTGATGCAGAAGATGAGGCATGCTGTGTGCACCATAACCCCTTTCTTCTGCCTTCCCTACAAGTGTTCCCTCTCCTCACAGAAAAGCAGCCAGAGAGCCACTGGTCACTGCTGCCAGTTTCTTTTCAACTGAACTCCTCCAGAATGAAGAAGGCTTTATTTTTCAGGTAACACTTTATTAGAAATTATGCAAGCCTTGCAAGCATGCTCTTGATGACTCTCCAATGGAACTCTAAAAAATGTTTTACACCCCTATCAATAGTTGTCTTCATGAAATTTTTTTTAATTCTCTATACAAAATTGCTGTCATCACACCTCTTCATGTTTTCAACCTGACATAAAGGAAATTCCCAGTGGGAGCTGGTGTGAATGACTGCTTGCATTCAAGAGTCTCCAGTATGTAACAGTCAAGCTGGTCTGACTCTAGACTTCTTCATAATTACTATAGGAAGGAAAGAATAATACATTTTCTTTTTCTTCAAATAGAAACCTCCTCAGATTACGGCAGGACATGACTGTTATCCAAAAAGAGTAAGCGTTTCTAAATTGATTGCAGAGACTGTATGCAGCATTGTATTTAACATTTGGTTTGTTTTTAACCTTTGGATACAGCCAGATATTCAACTTATGGAAACAGGCTCCATAAAGTCAACAAAACACATCATTGAGCACCCCAAAACAAGTTTCAATGCCCCAAATCAGATTTACAATCTGTAATAGAAGACCAAAAGCTACAACCGCATCAAAACAAATCATCTCTAAGATGTCAAGAGTATTTCCAAAGTCCTAGCTCACAGAAACACCAAAGAATTTCTTTACAGAGTGTCCCAAATGATCCTACAGAATCAGACGTATCCCAGAGTACAACGAATACATAAACTCGTGTTCATATGTGTTTGGGCAGGGGGGTTGGGAATCTGACCGACTTTATCCAAGCAATCCAGGGAAAAACCCCCTTCCTGCCCTCAAACCTCAAGTCTAGCAAAAAGATTAATGTAGAAGGCAGGAGCAGAACATGACATCAAAGGTGCTTAAGAAAAGTTAGCTTGGACAAGCATCAGTACCCTTGCTCTACATCTGATTGCTAGCTGTGGCCAATCCAGTGCTTCAGAGGAAAATGAAAGATGCAACAACTCAAAAGCCAAATTACTACATTACAGTGGAAAAAAATCCTTCCAAACAATGGAAATTTTAAAGCATGTTATGACAGTAAGATAGACTAAAAATAGACAATAATTTATGAAAAATCATCAAATCAGTATGCTTTTATTCTGCTGGTTTTTGAGAGAATTATAACCTCGGACTTCTTCCTCTAGCAGAGACAAACTTCTTACACCACCACATAATATATATTGCATATTCTATTGCATTCATGAGTAATATATTAAAATATTTCCTGCCATACAAAAAGAAGAAAACACCTGTAGATTGGATAACTGTTTCAACCTGGCGGATGCGCAATCTGTGGACGCACATCTGGGGATCTGATGCTAACATGCAAGTGTGAGGTAACAGCTTGACTGCTAGGATTGAAAGATGGACAAGGAAGCTTCCCAACAGATGGATAACTGACAAGCTATAAAATAATCCCTAATTATAAGAGAATTTGGGATAGATGGCATGCTTGGGTTTTAAGGCAGTAATTTAAACATATTGGCTCTGGAAAGTAATTATTGCACAGAAAAACAATGTGTTCAGTTCCAAAGCCGCCCTTAATCCATGTTTAAACAAGCTCTATACTAAACAGACTTGTGCCCAAACACCTGCTTTTACCACAGGATTTGGAGTTTTTTGTGTATTTTTCAATTAAAAGACTAATATTTAGCTTTTGGGAGGAACAGCAGGGTCTACTTGTTCACAGAAGAGATTAAGAATTAAAAGGTTAGGTTGTTATCACACTGCAGATGTGAATCAGAATTAAAAGTAGAAATCCAACCGAGTGAAAACTAACACGATCCATGTTACAACCTCATTTCAGATTCGCTGTGGATTAGAACGGATCGGTAGCACGGCCGGAGCGTGGGGGCGGACAACGATTAACTCCTACTCAGCCTGAAAACCTCTGCTACCCTCTTCCCTCCATCCCTCTCCGGGATTCATCACTCAATACCCTCCTCCTCATCACTGCCGTAAGCAAGCGGCTAGCGAAGGCAGAGACCAGGTGGGCTCAGGACTGCCCTGCCGTAGCCCAGCCCCACACGCCCAGGCCGCAGCGGCCGTTTGCCTGCGAGCACGGCACGAAGCAGCTGTTCCCAAAGGATGCGGATGGTAAACTGCACCTCTCAATCACACTTGGAAAGGGAAACTATATATACATACACACACGTGACCACTGTGAAGAGCTTTATCTCACGTTCCTCTATGCAGCGCTCTGCGGAGCAGGGCTGAGCCCACGGGACAGAGGGTCTCTGAATCACTGCACCAGGCAGAAACAGCCCCCCAAGTTTGGGACAAGATGCAGCCCTCGGGCTTCCAAGATGTTTCCATCATTTCTGATGGATGTACTGCTAGGTACATACTCAGAGCTCTTGAAAATTCAGCGACGTAAAGAAACACCAAGGAAACATTCTTAAAATACTGGCCAGAAGAGAACCAGAGAGACCATTTACACACCACCTTCCTCTCATGGAAAAGCTCTTGAGAAAACAGCAAATCTTTTCTAGACTGCAACTTCATTTAGACAGTGCTCACTGAGACACAGGAGATGTGTCCCCATTTACTATAGTTCAGATCGGCTTTAAATCTCTCAGTGTAACACACTCATTTGTGTGTTTATTTTTATTTGTGTATACCTTTCTTTGCAGACCAGTTCTATGCAAGACCCACCATACATCCAAACACGGACTTCAGACAGCCACAGCATTTTTCCCCCCTGAAACTTCAATACCTTTTTAGCAGTTAGGCACAGCACAAACTTGCACAGATATACTCATCTTCATTTGAAGACACCATTAAACCATACTCCTGTCTGAACTCAAATCAACATCCTTCCCTTTCTCGTGAGAGCCAATTACTTTTTCACTTTTTATTTTATTTTTTTAATACTGCTAACTGCAGCATTTAGGTTTCAGTGAAAGAACTACATAAGTATATTTCACTTACCATGGTAAATTTTTCCCTCCATTCTTCTCTCTCCTCCTGTTCTCCTTCCTGTCCTGACCCTTTTAAAAAATGTCTTTAGCTTTCTTTCTTCCACCATCTGCTGTGGTTAGTGCGGGTAGAGAAAAGATACAGAAGCTGATTCCCCTTTTACTGTTAATTTCACTGCCCGTTCATCCCCTCAACACAGTATGAGAAAGACCACCGTCATTGCTTATTACATGTCATGCATGAGTAGCAATTCCATGTCTTTCTAATTCTGTCCCATAGATAACAAATACATATTCGTATGGTCTCGAGGTGAAAGCTCTGGACGCCTCATCTTCACAAAGAAGTCAGAGACATTACACACTGTATAAAAATGACAGCTTAGTGAATAGGCTATTAATGTATGAAACAGAATGTTCATTAGCCATGGTTAACTCAGATTTCTAAACTTTTTATTCTCCTGCTAATATGTCCTGCTTCCTGCCCAACTGCTATATTTTTTTTTCAGGACATGAGTTTTACAGCTGGAACAGTGATCTCATGTTCATGGTTAATACACCTTGACTTCACTTAAAGTCACAAACCCTCAGCCCTGCTTCAGTTTTCCACATTATTCTTTTGGGAGCAAAACCTGGAAATTCCTAGAACAGATCTGAAGAACAACTTGTTTAAAATAACTGCCCATACCTGTCATCTCAGTATTAAGATCACATTACCAAAATAAGAAAAAAGTCCTGCTGGACCTTCAGAGAATTCAAGTTGTTTTGTAATCTAAAGCAGCACATTAACACAGCTGGAGATGCCCCTATTAAACTGGATATACAGACTATTGAATAATTGCTTGTATTCATTTGTATAATAATGATGACTACATTATGCCATTCACTATGAAAGCAAAGGAGCAATTCTTACTGTATCCTACTGCCTCCTACTACTAACATGACATTAAAAACTGCTATAAAAAAACATTTATAAATAAAACAATTCTACACATGCATACCTAAATCTTAGAGTTACCTCTGCAGAGATTAAGCGACTGTTCAGGCTAGGTCAAATCCTGTATGAGTGAACTCTGTATAAGGTTGCAGAACATCAAAGAACATGTTTAATACCCGACTTTAATATGTTTGCCAAACTTTATGTCTTTTCTTACTTCAGCTGGGTAACAGATGACTATTTCTACATATTTTACTGCTTTATAAATAATCACCTTAGAGACTTTCTCTTTTCTTCTAAGAGAATGAAAGAATTTTTTTCTTCCTTAAACAACAATCTTGTGTCACATTCTCATTATATAGAGGGGGGAACAAAAAAAGATGTATCCTTAGAGTTAAGTACACTGTTGGTTGAAGGTTTTCGGTTGCTTGTTTATTGGCATTTCCTAGAGCTGGGTACTTCCGAGTAATTTTTTCTGTTATTCGCCTCCCATTAAAAATCTCCATCAAATCCAAGAGCAGAGAGTCTACCTAATTTTAAACCTAGAATTAATTTTTGTGAACAGTGGCTCCTCCAAACTGGAGTACAAATGAATCCTTCCTAAGATTTTGAACTTCTGATGACCAGCCTACTCCCACATGTAAACTGACCACTCTGGTTTAGGTTGAGCACCTAAGTAAAAGACTACTTTCATTAGGTTTCATGCTATTCACATGCTAAATTTACCAGAATTTAAATACGTGTATAAAGGCAGTGTGACTTGAGTAAATTACTAAATACTCTGCTAAAAGAGTGTGAACTAAGGTATCAGACATCCCCTCTAACAACGCATGTCATTTTGGTTGAAAATTTGGAAGCAATTGTTCTATGAAACTTTGATATGCTTTTACAGCACAAAGTGTGGCATGGACAGCGTTATGAACAAACTGCGTATTTTTAAAGTCCATAACCCTTTTCTGTCACTTAATCACCATTATTAATAAAAATATGTTATTTAAAAATAACTACAAAAGTATCATGGGATCAGGTACGATTCAAAGAAGCATGTAGATTTGAAATACCAATGGCAAGTAAAAATGCATTACTTCAATCACGTTGTTGCAGAGAACTGTCCTGTATCACTTCTGCAGTTATTCAGGCTTGGCACCATGTCAACTTCCACCATATGGCCTTTTCTTCCTTTGTCGAAAGTGAATCTTTCTGTCAGAGAGCAGCTGTTCTAAATTATCACATCAAATTTTAACCTTACAGCAGACAACCACTGAACCCACAGATTCATGGCAGTGAAATAGTTCTCCTCCTTGACCTATGAAGGCTTTGTCGTTGTTTAGGTCTATTTCCGCCCTAGCACAACAGCCACGCCGATTGTCAGGGTATCCGACACAGGCAGGTATTTAAAGCTGAAGCTACAAACAAATTCTAGGCAATGAACTGCTCACCTCCTCTCCCTAAAAAAGACTGTGTGACGTCCAAGTTACCATGTTCCTGCATGCCATCAAGAATAAAACTGCAACTTCAAATGCAAAGAAAACGAGACATTACAAATGCAACTGTTCTTATTCACAGTTTGTAACCCAAAGAAACAGCCAATTCTGATACTTCTCCTGCAGTCTAAGTGTTTCAATAAAGTCTGATATCAATTACTGGTTATTTAGATGTCTGCCAACAGCACGTTTTGACAACATCTTGTGCTTCACGCTGAGAAGCGGCAGACGTATAGAAGATTCTTGTCATCTTGTACTCATCTTTCAAGATGGTTCTTACTTTAAGAGCATTTTCATCGAACATTATCAAAACGTACAGCTCTCACTACAATTGCTCTCTATTAAAGTCTAGTACCAGCTGTCAGTTGTAATGCAAACCCCTGTTAGCCTTTGTAAGTTCCACTCTGGAACTAATAAGGGATTGTCAAACAGCTCTATACGCAGACACTAGCGGCAGAGAAACCGATGGAGAAGGTGTGTGCTCAACGAACTCACACCGACAACACAATCTTTGTGCAACTCTGAGCTAAGCTGACATTGAATATCACCAAAGACAGTACAAGCAAAACATGCTCAGGGTGATACTACTAATTTAGTTTTTAATCTTTTGAAAGCCTCCAAAGAAGCAAAGCCATTAAAACAAAAAGGTTAAGGAAATGCCAGCAAGATCCCTTAGGATTCTCTGTAATAGACATCCATAAGATGTTTGCAGTAAAAACCCGTACAAAAATTCAACAGTAGTGGCATGGAACATTTAAGTGTCAGAGAACTAAGGTGAAAATTTCTATGTTGTTAAAAAGAGGAAGCAAATGTCTCACACATTCTCGTTAAATTGTAGAGAGTCTGGATCAATATCCAGTATATTCCACTACTTTGGGGAGGGTTTGTTGGTTTTTTTTGTTTGGGTTGGATTGGGGGGGGGGAAGGGGTGTGAAGGCTTTTTGTTGCTTGAACGGCAGGTGAGGGGACAAGGAAGAAATTGCCAAAATACGCACAATGTGGCATAGCAAGCACCATGTCTAAACTGGTGAGAGATCTGGACTGAACAAGCATACAGTGCAACTGTATTAAGTTGCAGTTTGTGAGTCATTAACACTTTTGCAAATATTTCATTTTCTGAGTGAACCTTCCCATTTCCCAACTAGTTTAAAATACAAAAATGCAGCTCTGAATTACCTAATTGTGTCATGTGACACTATAGTACTGAACAACTTAGAGAGAAGTATCAGTAAGCTTTTTTACAGAACACTAACGCTAGGTTCCTAATCCCTGAACATTAAAAAATGAACAGCAATATTTATAATCAAGTTTTTGTTTAAATATTTCTACCACAGTCTCCAACAAATTTAGTAAAGATTCTTCTCAAGTAACTACAGAGCACTGAAACAACACTTTTCTAACCTGAGAATCTGTATAGTGTCACACTGAAAAAATCTATTTTCTAGTAATTTCAGAACATTTCTTTTTCATTTTTGCTTCTTTGGGATGTGTGACAAATGTGGTCACAAACCGTATGATTGCACTCAAGAAATTCTGCCTTAAAAACTTGCATTTTAAATCTACTGCTTATGATGTACAAATTGGAGAATATTTTCCAAATTTCTGCCAGAAAATATTACATAAAAAATTGGCTGTGGTCTTTTCAAAGTATTCAGTACAACATAATTCTTCCCCTATGAAAAATCATCTGGGTATCTCTGACATAACATTTCTAAGAGATAAATAAATTCTAAGCAGGAAGGTAAATCCTTCATTGTGTGCTCTGTTTATGCACTTATAGAATATAAAGTGGATAAAAACAATGAATATTTTACAAATAAAGTGATTCATAATTTAAAGCTGCTGCCATTTTAGTTTACTAGCTTGAAAGATTAAGAGTCTCTTTCAAAAAGCATCTATATTGCTTTTTAAAATCAAAACATACTTCAAACTCAAATATATTTGAGTTTGACAAAATCAAGCTCAAACCTCTGCTTTAAAAAATGTGAATCCCTAGCTTTTTCAGATTTCATGTGAAACAAAACTTTCTTAATAGTTCAGTTATTACATGATACTGTCTTCATATTATCAGTTTCTACATTTTATTAAATGCAGTTGTTCCTATACAGAGTTTAAGAGTTAAAATCACACACTTCTACAGTGTAAGCAACACATCCAAGTCACTCGGCTGTTTCCAAGGGAAAATGTTCACACCTTCGCAGCTGCAGCGAGCATGTGTGCCTTCCGTCTGTTTTCGCCTGCACAAAGTTGAGTAGTTCCTCACAGTACCTTTTCTCTTTACGTGTAAAGTTATCTTTTACCTACTGAGACAAGCGAGTAAAAAGTGTATTTACTTATGCAGAGACAGTTACTTAAAGCATAGGAAAAAAAACCAAAACAGATCTAAAGAAATGTTTTTTTATCCTTAGTATTAATGTTTTACATATTTTTATCTCAAGTACAGTCTTCATTCTACTGAAAGAATTAAGCAATGTATGCGATGGGTCAGATTTAGCAGCCACAGATGGCATTCCTTTCATATCTCCATAAACTCAGAGAAATATGATTTAGGATATGCTCACTATACAACTTCAAACACTGAATAATTTAGTGTTAGGGGAAATTTTGTGAAGTCATTTTTGCAATAACCAGGCACAGTGGGTGAACTTCACCTCTCCCTCCTTTACCCCTTACTCCCTTTTCTCCCATTCAATCCTCCTGATTAACAGCTAAAAATTACATATGTAAGGAAGGACAGTTGGATTAAATTCTCTTTTTTCTCCTGGCTTTGCTATAGAACATGTCGGTCACTTGTGGTTAAAACATACAATTTTATTAGACAGTATTACATAGGAAATTTACAATTCAGACTTACTCAACTCCAGCACCTAAAACTTAGAACTACACCTTGAAATGACAGCATGCAGAAAATGTAATTCTGTGCCTTTCAAGTCATTCTGTTCAGGCCCAGCAACTTAATTTTCCATTTGATAACTGGAGCCACAAAGCTTGTTTTTGGTCTAAAGGGTCACCTGTTGGAAGCATTTAAAAGAACATTCAAGCTCACTCTTACTCCCAGATGGATAAACAATTGCCCACTGCATGTTTGCTAATGAAGTACATTATCATGAAAAATACCATTCTCCATGCCCAACCAGTCTTTCTGAAGTGCATGAAATAAACCAACAACAAAATAGACACGTTCAGGATGGAAAAGATTTATTAGTCCAAGCCTGCCAGTGCAGGATTTCCTTTGTCATCCGGTTACTACATTTTTAAAAAACATCTCCTGAAATGAGGCTTCCATTATTTCTCCGAGGAGACTTGTAGATCATTACAGAACTAAAGACATTTTTTCTAACATTTAATCTACATTTTGCCATTTGTTTTGATGCTATTACCCCAACTAACCAGCCTTCACATTGTGAGATCTATTTCCTCTCCGTAGTGTTCAAAACAAAACCGAGCCTAGCTTCTCCTCATATAAATCACTTACTGGGCAGGTGATGTGAATGCTCCTTTTCTTTTATTGATCTTTGGGCTGTTCAAACCCTTTGCCACTCATATAATCTCCTGGTGTACTTGTAACATGAATAGCGCATGCAAGCCACATTGTCGTTTTCATAAAAATCACATTGTTTACTTTGAATAGGGACAGAGACAGTGAGAAAGATGAGCTGAGGTATGGAGCAACCAGCCCATCCTTCCAGTGAGAAGGCACCCGTAGAGAGGGAGAGTTAGGAAAACAGGTATTACAGAAGAGATACTAGACATGAAAGAGACCTTGAAAATTGTTAATACAGAAGCTTAAAAGGGAACAGTTATTATTTTCTCGTTATACAAGGACATGGAAAACCTTATCCATCTGACTTGAAACAGAAGGCTTAAACACAGCAAGAAGATATGTTTTCCACCCAAGACATGTTATTCATTGCCATAAAAACTTACAAATACTAAAAATATAAATGAGTCAAAAAATAGACAAATTAACAAGTGACAGGTCACTGATTCCTACTACACACAGTCTTTCTCACAAGATGTATCTTAAATCTTAGAAAGTCAACAGATCGGCAGAAGCTGAAAAGTATACCCAGTAAAGCACCGCTTTATACAGTTTCTTATACTTTCCCTTAGGAATCTGACATTAGCCACTGTCAGAGGAAGAACACTAAGGCAGAGAAACTTCTGATCTGATCTGCCATAGCTGTTTGATGGGTAACAAGTGGAAAAGATGAGTTATTCTTGTTGACTGGGGAGTAGAATGGACACCATCAGAAAGCATTAGGTTTAGTGTGCAGTTCCAATCAATTCTTTTTTCCCCTAATTAAAAGAAATTAAACCGCACTAATTCTAAGAGAGAAGATGCTATAAAGATGTAGTTTGGCCAAAATGGCATGAATACATAATTTAGAAAAGACACTGTGAGGAAGCAGTCCTATTCAACCATGAAATATTACAGTAACATTAAATAGGCAGGATGACTACAATGCAAGTGCTAAGAAAGCTGTAATAACAAACAGTCTACAGTGGATGACACATACCATATTTAGCTAACTAACATACAAATTAGCTAAGGTGAAAAAAAGGTAAAGAGTGGCTTTTCCAGCATGCTCCCTGACACATCTTACCATACCTTATACAAACTTAATCCCTCCAAAATACTGATCAGGTGCAAAAGTCTTTGCTAGAGGAGGTGTTAAAACTTCAGCTGTTAACCTAAAGCATACCACAAAGACCAGAATACCTCAAGGTGAGGTATGCAATCTGCTTTTGAGAAATCACCTCTCCACACGTGCGCAATAATGAGGACAAGGATGGTCACAGCAAAGTCGGTCCTGATTCTCTAATTGACAGTTAAGTATCATACTGCTGTACATGTAAAATGCTTATCAGTTGATAGCACCCATAACAGAACGATCATCTTTCCAAGAAGAACCAATATGTTGAGTAAAGCCTACAGTCAATTTTGCCTTTTCATAGCTTATATACAAAGATGTTATAAAAACATGTATATTTTTATACGTACATGTACACCAATAACAAAAAATAGCTTGAGCTTTATGTCGACTTTTCCTGGTTACGCAGAGAAAGGAAAGCAGTTGTGGAAAATGGTACCAGTTGTGTTATTTGGGAGCATGACTGTGCCTTACTGTTTCTCCACGTACCAAGAAAAGCTGTTCTGAATGAAATTTAAATCGGCTGATCATATACCATTAGGGTCCTTCATTTTAATCATCATCGATAATCTGCTAACGTAAAATGACATTATTTCCAACACCAGCACTGAAGAAACAAACCAACAAAATCAGAAACAGTCTGAATGTAGGATCAAATAGTGACAGACACTAAGTTGTTGAATGTTTTTAAGTAATGGGAAGACAATAATTTCTATTACTTATTACTTTTTCAAACTTCAATTGAAGTATTTTTTTTCCTAAAATATGCCTTCATTCCAGCCCACGCTTGTAACACCATTTTGGATCTTCTCTTGACTCTGTAATCCTGACTATATTGCCCTTTTGTTGACAAAAAAAAAAAAAAACAACCAAAAAAACCCTAAAACCCCAACACCTTAAAAGCAGGAGCAAAAGAAGGAAAGAAGAAAAAGAAAAGCAAAGGTGCAGAGGCAGCCCTGAGCCTGAACTCAAAACTGAACTCTTTTTCTGAGCTTTCCAACTCCTGCTGAGTTACCGATGCCGACAAATGGGAGGTTTTGAATTACTGACTGCTTTTAGAGTGCCACTTCAATCACACCACAGTGAAAATATTTGATAAATATGACTTCAAATAATAGTAGAACATTATATGTTAAATCAGCATAAGCCAGAAGGACCTGTCACTATTGTTAATGGTTTCATCATATATCACTCCCTTGATCAACAGTTGGTGAGGAAGTCAAAAAAAAAAAGGGGGGGGGTTAGGGGAAAAAAAAGAAAAATAAAGAAAAAGATAGTAGTCCTACAGTCTGATTTTATGCCTTCTCACACATGGACGTGAACTCACTACTAATCTCTGCAGAATTCAGTAGGAGCTGCTTGCCTACCCCAAGCAGTTGAGAAACTTTTTTTAGTAAAACAGTTCATTTTTTTTTTTACTTTATTTAGCTCAACTTTTCCTCAGTTGTAGTCTGACGCTTTCTGAAGTGATTGTCTTTTTGCACTCACACGTAACTGAAATTCTAAACCATCAGATTTCAACTGCTTACAAAGACACAGGCTCTACAGTAAGCAAGACTGAGCTCTTAACAGAAGAATTTAACTTGTTTTTCTTAATACAGGTATCTAATTGCAGAAAAGCATACTCGAAAGATTCAACTCCCCAGTTTACTCATTTTGAGGGCAAAACCACTTAATGTGTATTTAAAAGCAAAACCAAACAAGACACACTCTTACCCCTTTCCTCCCACACCTCCCCGGCATTTTCTGAGAAAAAGTCACCTTAATTAGAGCAACAGCTTTCACAACTACCTGGCTATGTTTTGGTGGGCTCTGGTTTGGTGGGCTCCTAGTAGCTCCCCAGGACTTACTTGTTTGACATAAAGATTGCTGTAGGACCAATGAAAAAGGAATAGGCACTCTCTCAACCAGGTGCAGAATACTTTAAATTTCTGTTCTTATGGATACAGACATCGCACATGTACACAAACACACATACAGACACCCCACAGTAAATAGCTCAGCTACTACTCCTTCCATCCATGGTATTTCTAGATATTGTTGTTTAACTTTTATTTATTTATTTAATGGAAGACCATTTGCCACAGCCAGCGCCCTTTAAGGCACTCTGTGAAAAGAGGTTTAAGATTCAATTAGCACAAAACTTCAAAACGCACTTTTATAAAAAGGAAATCGCAAACCACCATGATTTTGACTGATATTAAAATTAGGTAATATGCATTTCTCTAATTTTTAAAAGACTATTTCTAGAAAAACTCTAAATCCCTGGTGTAGTCTTGTTCTTGGGAGCATTCACATAACCACAGTTTGCAGAAACCAAAAGTTTGGAGAAAATTACTTTCAGTTAAATGATGCATATTCAGGAAAATGCAATTATTAAGTTCAAAAATTAATTTTCCAAATGTATCTGCATTTAGGAACTATGCTACCTGAAACAATGCTACTTGTTTTTTTCTGACAAATCCCAATTAATCAACACAGCTCAGTTATACACGAAGTTTAAAAAAAAAATCACACAAAAAAATCAAGTCTTTTGACACAAACAATGCATCTGAGAAAATTATAATCTACTGAAAAGAAGTCCAAGACTAGTAAGAGAGGCTAGATTTGCTACACACTAGATTAACTAAAAATCAGTTGTTGACCCTTAATCAAGTATTTTTAGCAACTTACATTATTAACGCAGATTAAATAAACCCCACTTTCATAGCGATTTTATGAACTAATTTATTTCTGTCAAGAATTTGGAAAAAATTAAGACATCCCAATATAGAGAGTAGGGACATAAAGAGAAACCCCTGTTAATAACTGAGCTATGAACATTGGAACTATGAACAAGGGCATTGTTACCTTGGCACGCAAAGCCTCTTTCTTCATAGCCAGCATTACACAAGCACTTCCCTATGGGCACTAGCCATTCTCCTTCTGTACTGCAATACATCTTGGGTGGCTCTTCCTCCTTGGAATGATTGACACAAGAACCCTGCACCTCCACCAGTGACTGGGAGTCCATGGGTACTGTATCAGGAAACATGGCGAGGTTCTTGACAGTGAAAGGGCACTTTTTGAAGTACACTCGCACCGAGACTAAGGCAACACATGCACCTACATCTTGAAAAGCCAAGTAAAAGCCTTTCCTGCTGATAGGCCCCACCTCGCGGACTTCTGTATTCAGCTTGAGAATTCGGTCTCCAAGATCCATTTGGGTGAAGCTCTCATCAGCCGCAATGGTGTCAATCTTTGTAAACTGATGCTCTCTGAACTTTACCGAACGGTCATCATCGTCATCAGACTCCATGTAATACAGATTGAAGGTCTCTTTGCAAGTGCCCAGAACTAGAGGGATACTATTACAGTCCCTCAAGGTAAACTTGAGCTCCACATATATCTTCTGAGCTGAATTGCGTGGAATCCAGTTTGTTCGCAGCCAGTTGTTTTGACTGTGATCCATAACATTGCACACTTGGTAAGTTCTGATTGGAGTATAATGCTCATCAACACCACTAATCTCTTCCCACTGGGGAAAAAAAAAAGGAAAAAAAAAAAAGGAAATATTTTAAGATTAATGATTATAGCAATAAAAATCACATTTAGAAAAAAAAAGCTGTGAAAAAGTGAAAATCACTTTGCTTGGACATCACTATAAAATAGACAATAAAGTCTGGTCGAACTTGCACTTGCTTTTTTCTTATTAAAACATTTAAACATCTTAAATTAACATAGAATACACCATAAAGAAGTCAGTTTTTACCAAGTTATTTCAAGGTGGCATGAAAGAGATGCTACAGCTGTTTTGCATTATTGAAACCCTGTGATTTTTTAAACTATATGCAGTACTGTCGTGACTGCGATCCCAACACCTATTTACTACAACCATATTCACCTCAAACAGAGGTTCACTAGGACAACACCACATTTTCACTGTTAGAATCAAGTTGTATTTCAACAATTAAACAAGGTTTAAAGTCTTACCAAACCAAAGCCAATGGCTCCCACTGAAATTCCATACAGTCATAAGAAAATGTTACAGTTTAGAATTTATTCAAAGCTTGATAATTGATTCTGCTTGGGACATACATCCCCTGGACAAACAGTCAAGATTAGCCCAGTTTCCAGAGTTATTAAAAATTACTGCTAACTTACCCAAGGTATCTTGGTTACTTAATTCTTCTGTGGACTCCATAGGCTATGGTGCTAAAATAAGTTTTGAAGACTACATAGTCATCATTTGTTTTTACATCAGTCATCAGCTGACAAACTCACTTGACCCAGACAGGGAAGAAATGGGTTTCCTATTTGTGAGTTACTCATGTATCCGTTCTACCTGATTTCTGAAGTCACACTTACCGGAGAGGAGTATTTATCAAACACAGGAAAAAAGAAATCCTACAAGGGTACTTAAAGTAAATATTTACTGTTCGTCATTTCCCATATACAACTAAGTGACTTAAGATGCATCTTTCTTTGCTTTCTCTCTGAATGGATGACCAGGACTGATTTTTTGGGGTTTGTTTTATTTAGGTCATTATTCTTCAGCTTTTATCCATACAAAAACTGCAGCTGTTCTATATTTTGAGTCTTAAAATACAAAATTAAGAGCCTCACCACTAAAGCACCAGAATTAAAACTCATTAGAATGAACAATATCTGTTATAGAATCACACCACCACTGAAGCTGAAAGAAATCCTTCCCAGATCTTCCAGCCCAGCTGCGTTTTCAAGCAGGGTCAGCCACAGCAGGTTGCTTAGGATCCCATCCAGTCAGGCTTTTGAGTATCTCCAAGGATAGAGACTCCTCAGCCTCTCTGGGCAGCCTGTGCCAGTGTTTGACTGTACTCAGAGTAAAAAGGTCGCTCCTTACGTTTAAATGGAATTTCCTGCATTTCTGTTCTTATCCATTGCTTCTTGGCCTTTCACTGGGCACCAGAGAGGAAAGCCTGGCTCCATATTCTCTAGACACTGCCATCAGGCATCTGTATGCACTGTCAAGATCCCCCTGAGCCTTATCATCTTCTGTTCTATGCTTCAAAGTTAATTACACAAACAAAAGAGGTAAACACCTAATGTGATAATGAAACACGTACTAATAGAGAATACGGTAGCACAGCAGCGACAGAGATCCTTGTTTTGCTGTCACCTACACACAGAGCCTCTGCAGAACACACAAGTGCTGCCCCATGCAACCAGATGCAGTGCAGCTGGGGAGCAGCAGAGCTTCAAACAGGGCTCCTGCATGGTACACGTACTGGAGATGTGAAGCAGACAGAGTGAAGTACGTTCTGAGAAATCACTGCCACACCTGGGAGAGGGACACAAAGAAGAACTTCTACCAGGAAACCATCTTCCCTCAAAAATCAAGTCACATCAATGTCACATTTAAGATCTCAGTTTAACAATTATTCATTTTGCATAAGCACCTTTTGCTGCAGGACCTTAGTTTACTGCAAACATTAGAAGAGGAATGTACTGTTCCACTTTACCAACACAGAAACTGAGGTGCAGAAGCACTAACTGTCTTCTTAATTTCCTGGTTTTACAAGACGTGCATCACACGCACACAAAGAAAAAAAGAAAAGGGAAAAAAAAGAAGTGGCCACATCAGAGGAACATCTGAGGGTTCTCAGTCCTAACCCACTGACTTACGGAAGTTTTTGATATGACTAAAAGCTGGTCTGCACCATTAAACTGTCCACGCACCACTGAAGATGCGATTTTAAATCATGTTATGAAACCAGTAGATAAAAGCAGTATAAATACTCTTCCTTTAATTGAAACAAAGTTTATTTTAGTTCACTTTGCAGACTTGACTACACATAAGTTTTATCTCTTCCTGACTAGCCCAACAGAGTTAAAAACAGTCTTGGATGCACAAACAGCAGCTGAAATGCTGCAGCAAGCCATAACACGCTCCAGTGCCAAAGACAGTCAGCAGTACAGGGACTTTCTGAGCCAAAATCACTACACCAGAGCTCATGGCCACTTGAGAGCTGGCACCACATGGCAGCCCATCGTACAAGCACGAGCTCTTGCCTGCATAATAAGCAGCTGGACCCTGGGCTCCCAGGCCCTGCCCAGTTCCCAGAAATGGGTGGAGGACCCTCCTCTGACAGATGTCCTTGTGCAAGCACAGCCCGTGAGCCACTAAGCTCAGCCTGTTGCAAAAAGCCATCCAGATGCCACAATCATCTCCTATGTAGCTGGATGTACCATTTAGCTATAGGTCTTACCTGGACACATAAAAATTCAGTTACAACACTTGGGTGAAACTAGATAAGATTATATAATGAAACATGATTTTATGGACATTGAAAGCCACTCACTCTGATTCATAAATGATCTACTTATTATCTCTTCCATATAATTTCTATCATACTGCCATCCCCAAGTGATCTTAATTCTAAACAGATTATCAGGAATACCAATTCCCTTCCATGACCCATGAGTTTTTTCTATTAGGTGAGGTTTCTCAAAGACATATATTTGTATTTGGTTTGATTTTTATTTCTATACTTGTAATTCATTCATATGTTCAACTTCCTTTGTAAAATTACAATAGTTACAAAATTACTTTCTTTAAAAAAAACCCTATATATATATATTCTTGTTCCAAGGATGGAATTAAGGAGAGAAAAATATAAAACAAAATGCATGTTGGTTAATAAAATATTGAATGGTTTCTTCTTTAATCACTATGGTCAATTGCTCCTGTGTTGATTTCAGGGGCTCAAATGAAGGCAAGCAGTCATTCACTTTAAATCGTTATATATTACTTTCATGGGGCATCCTAAGATATAGGCCTTCTGAGGCATTATTTATAAGGACTTCTCAGCCCAAACCTGCTCTGAAAACACATAATCAAAAAATTCCATGTTGTTTTACTGCTTCTAAATGCTAAACTCATGCCCACTTAAGAACAAGGGGAGACTATGCATACCCTCTTTAATGCAAACTCATGCTGTTTCAGCATCTCGTTCTTTTCCCTGTATTGCTCTTGTAGGTCCACCTTCCCCTTACGCTCCACTTTAGCTCTGCTGCTTTTAGAACAGTGTCAGACAGCACCCAAACAAGACTATGCCCCTCTCAGCACTTCTTTTGAGCACTAAAAATCTATCATCTTTACATAGAGGATAAAAATCAATCAGCAAAAAAACCATTAGTAGTTGAGAATTTATACTTTAGCTTTATAGAGAGGTCATAAAAACATGTTGGCTACTGAGCGGCTAAGTGGCAACAGGAAGCCAACCTCCTGTGCGGCATCGCCACACGGCCTGTTCGGTATTGCAGTATCCAGCGCAGTTTTACGCTGTACAAGCGTCATTCTGACCTATATTCCCAAACAGCTAGCTGCAGTAACAGAACAAGGTAGGAGTTAAAAAGTAAAGGAAGAGATATACAAACAGGAATAAGCATGGGATAATGCTTATTTTCCAATCTCAGAGAAAAGCAGAGTGTAAAAAACTGAAGATATTCCTTATAAGAGAAGACACAGATATCCCCTACAACAAAAGCTACAGAAAAGGTGCCCTTACTGTAGGGAACAAAAGAGATTCATAGAGACGAGAAAAAGAATTAGAAACACAAAGTATTTAAGATGTTTTAAACATGAGGAAAATTGTGATCTGCCAGGAGGTGGGGAATAAATCAGCTAAAAGAAGCGTCCAGAATTACTATGCTGTAATTTGAACGAGTCTTTGTATCTTAGGGTACAGAAAGAACAGCATTCCAAGTACGCAGGAACATGGATAGCTGGGGCCTGAACAGGTCAAAAGGCAGGTAGCTATAATAAATAATAGAAGACTGAAAAGTCATTAAAAGGAATTCAGTCAAAATGGAAATGAGACAATGAAATGCAAAGAGAATAATGCAACAGGGATACGAGATGCACTGAAAGAAAACTTCCGATGTACGGCAGATCTAACTCTGTACAGGGCAATCAGCTGGCAGAAAGGAACACGCTTCTTTTCACCTCATGCACTGAGTCCAGCCTGCTCCATTCTCCAGATAGATGGAAAAGATAAACCAGAAGGTATCAGAGGAATAAGCAGAAAGATGAAGGAGAAGCTGTCACAAGGAGACTGACAGACTACATAGCAGCAACAGTAGAGAAATACTGCAGAGAATTTGCGCGCAGGCACTTTCTCAGGAGCTAGGAAAGACCTAGAAAAGGTTACCTGAGCCAGGAAGGAAGGAACCGGCACTATGTAATATCGAGGAGAAAGGACGTTGGCGGGAGTCAGGCTGAGAACTTAACAAAAATCTGTGGAGATGCTGGCAGAACTGTATGAAAGATATGTACTTATACTGTGTAAATCAGACACTGGTGGGACCCATACCTAATTTTCACCTCAGTTACATGCAATTACTTGAGTAAATCTGGTCCATGGGGCATTGCACTTCAAAGGTAGCTCAACTGGCATTTCTTTCTTTCAGTACCCTGCAGCTACAGAATGAATGGATATTTATCAGTCCTGGCTATGTTTAGACTGGAAATTAGTAGCTGGGTTCTAAGTGCTGGAAGAGTCAAGCGACAGGACCGTCTTCCAAGCAGTTCAATGGGGATGATTAATCCAAGTTTTTTTATGAAAGAGATTTATAAAATTGTGTCAGAGATTCTTTGACAGCATGATCGGGGAGCTGGAAATCTGAGGCTGTGATATGTGGCTCTGGGTGCTGGATTTATTGCTATTGTCAAGATGGAAGGAGCAGAGGTGTGACCACCATTTCTGAATTCACATTATTACACAGTACTTATGTCACATTGTTCTAATGCCTTCAGGAACCTTCAGCACTTTTGAAACATATCCAGGAGAAGTGCCACAGCACCACTCCCTCCCCAGCATGTAATCTGGCTTTTGGAAAGTGTTCTTTTCTTTTCTTTTCTTTTCATTTTTTAAACCTTCTGTGGATACCGTCAGTGGCAGGAAACAAGACTATGCTTTCAGTGCTACAGAAAAATCTCAAAGATCCCCAGCGAGAGGGTCGAACTCCTATGCTCTGGTCATACTGACTGACAAAGATGAGACAGAAAGGATTTTCTTTTCCAGAACGGATCTAGGAGAGTGTGCTGGCCTTATGGCTTTGGAGCTTTTCTTCCATTTCTTTACAAAAGGGAATGTACAGAAGTGAATGCAGGTCATTTCCTCAGATACTGTGAGCAGTCTCACTAAAAAGTTTCCTCTCAATCTGTAAATTTAGGACATAAGTGATGTCATCAATTCTTTCATCCTTCCTGTGGCATACTTTTTTTCTACAAAGGATAAAGAGCCACAGAAAGTGAAAACTTAAGTTTACATTAAGAAATTGAAGGCTATTTTGTGATTTACAATAGAACTCATATGCAACTGCTTGATTGCAAAAACCTACATTTTATCTTTCAGCGTCACGTTGCTATAAAACTCCTAAACTATAAACCTCCTACTAAAAATGAAGTTTGATAATTTTTCAAGACACCTGTGGAACCCAGATAGCTAAGTCCCTGAGACTGCACTGACAATCTCAGGCAACAGCCTAACAATATTTATTTACGATTTTATTTTGCATTAAGAAATTTGGTATGATCATGTATTTGGTACGAGTTGGTATAAGCACCATTTCAGGTAATGTCCAACTGTCCTTTAACATAAATTAATAATTCTAATAGTGGCTAGATGGGACATAACTTAAACTACATAATCACTGTGCATGCTAGAACACAGACTGGGAATACAGTGCTGAGAAATCAGAAGAAAAATAGTAACTGAATAAAATGACTTTGAAACTGCAGGAAAACATCTTCATGCGCTAGGATGTCACACCTTTGCTGAGCAAAGCAGTCAAATCATTGCTTATTTCTAAACTGATTTTTAAAAATGATTTTTTTTTATCAGTGTAATTGCTTTTCACTATCTGTGAGGTGTTCACACAAGCCTCTACAGAGCCCCCATTCAAATTCTACCTGAAAAAACACTTACTGTTCTCATAATGAAAACTGATCCTGCTCTCATCTACTGGCTCTTAGTATTCAGTACAGCTTTTCAGCCAGAAAACAAAACAAAACAAATAAAAAAATAAAAAAAATCACTTTTATTACGCTTTGCTGAGCAATGACAGAAAAGTCTGCACTCCCATGTATGCACACTTTCTGCCTTCTGCTATTTATTCAAGCAATTCCCTTCCCAAACAAAAAGATCATTATGATAGGAATCTCACATTTCAGATAGTCAACCATTGCATGCAACTTTTCAATATTTCACTGACAGAATACCAACTGGCTAACAGTCTTTTTTCGCTGCCCCCCACCCCCCAAGTTGCCAGGCAATCACAATAAAAAGAGAGAAAACAAACAAGCCCTGCCATAAGCAACAGAACTAACGAAGCCTAGATTCCTACAAACATGTGTGTCACGCTTGGTCTCCATCACAGACTCTGATGTCTAATAAAAGGTGAGTGCAAAAAAGTCTCTTCCTCATTGGGACCGTTAACGCTATCTCTGTCATTCTCCCTCTACCTCTCCTCCTATTGCTTATTTTCGTAAGTCTTGTAGGGACCTAAGGCTTTGGAGACCTCTGCTCTTCTGTGAAACCGTCAAAATTCACCTCTGAGTTCAAAAACTATTAAATGGGATCTTACTTTCCCTTGTATGTACACACACTTAAATGCGTACCTGTCTGTATAGTTTCCATTTTCTCCAGAGATTATGCTAAAAAAAAAGAAGGTAATGGCTTCACATACAGGACAAGCATAGTAATTAAAACTGCTAAGATTTGCATAGACACTACGCATTTCTATTCAGCTTTTAATGGGGGGGGGTGTGGAATCTATATTTGCAAGCAAAAAAATGGTCAAAATGTTCTACTCTGAGCTTAAAGTTAGGCATATGACGGTCTCATATAGCACTTGGAAAATGCTGAAATATTCCAAAGCTGCATAATACATGTTCAATTCCTGTTAAGTACCGAGAAAACTGATCAGCAGGCACTTGAGATATTACTCTATATTATACTAATACGTTTAGAATTAGTAGTTTCCTCAGTGAGTAATTTTATATGACAATACTAATTTTTTAACAAAATGAAAAAATTTACAGCTGGCAGTTCAGTAGTATGAGCATAAAGTAGACATTCCCGGTGAAAAGTTCATTCCATTAAAAATAAGAGATCCACACAAAAAAAAAGTATTTGACATCTTTTTTTTCCTTGTTTTTCCAGAATTGTATTTCTTCATGGCAGAAATGTATGAATATTAAGTTAAATTTCTTATTTTGGAAGGTGGAAGTGCTACCAACAAACATTCTTAACCAGAGAAACTCAGTTCAAACAACATCCTTGTCAAGTTCATATTACAAGAAATTGGTTTGTATATTTGATGCTGTAATAGTCAAGTATCCTTCACCGTTACACAGTGCTCTCTGCTACTTATTTTAAGTGTGAGAAATTAATCTTCACTGATATAAAGCTTTCTTTTACTTTTTGGTGTATACCTAACACTTGCCTAAGAATCCCTGATCTTGCTCTCAAGGGACATTTGCCATTAACTTTAAGAACGTGCGCATAGTCTGAGTTGAAATGTTGAAATAAAACCCCATCTCCTAAGAAAGACACACTGTGATAAGCAAGACTTTCAGAAAAAAAATAAAAACTGAAGAAATAATATTGGGCAGAGAGAAACCACAACAACAAAGACAAATCACCATCATCACAGACATTTGCATCTTTATAAAAGAACCCAAAAGATCTACAAGTCATTTTCTGACAACTTTGTGCTTGTCACCTTAATTAACTGAAAATATAATTCATGATAAGTATGAAACATCTGACATGCTTCACACCATAGCAACGTAACAGGCCAAGATTGAAAGCCTCAGGGATGGGAATATTCGCCACTTATCTAAATAACATTTGTATTGTTTTTTTTTAAAAACAGAACTTTGCATAACATAAATTGACTTAAAAATCTTTCAGTATGATAATAGGGAATTATATCATAATTAAACATATATATATACATTTCAGTCTAGCACTTCCTTTCTCTATCGCACACTGTCCATTATTTCAAATACTCCCATCATGCTGAAGCACACATTTGGGAAACAGGCTGCAGGATTTAAGACAAGATGAATAACTTTGATGCCTCCTTTGTTTTAGAACTTAGATCTTCTGGTGTGACTTTTTTACTGTAACTTTAAACGTGTTCAAATTCAGATCAGTAAGAAAATCAAGCTTTCACATATGTTGAAGATTACTCCAATGCATCCTACTCAATTTCATAGCCAATACACAGAGAAAAAGAACATTTTCAGTTACTTGAAAGTAAAAATGTATTCAAGGAGAGATTTCTATAAACAACAGCCAAAATTCTGAGGAGGAGTAAGGAAATCAAACAGTCAAGAAAAAATAGCACAGATTTTAGGACAGCTTGAGACTAGGAATAAAATAATTCAAATCTAAATGAAAAGTGGAATCTTCCCACATACTATACAAAAGTTTAACAAAATAGTAACAGGATGCAAGAGCTCTGAAAGCTTGCTATTAACAAAAACCCTGTAATGACCATATCACAGAAGAATGTGTTCCAGACCAGCTCATCAATATGAAAACACTTTCCTCATAACATCGCCAAAGACGCTGATGCAAGGCCCACACATACCAATCAGCTGAGATCAGAGGACAGAAAATGATCCGACTTGGGAGTTCAAGAAATTGAGGAAGTACCACGGAAATTTTTTTATATGTTTGGCATTCAAAAGTCAATGAAATTACCTGCTGGTACTGGGTCTCCCCCCAGTTATTCTCTTTATTTTTTTCTAAGCTGCAAATGAAAGAGGAGAAGGTTGCACTGCAAGAGCTTTTCGATTAAGTTACACAACACTCAGAGTGAAATTACCATTACCTTCGATAAACCCTTCTAAGACAGAGACCTTGGTACACTTTCTCCTAATGCTGTGTTACTCGTCTATGATTTTACATCAACCAGTCAGAACTGTTAAATGAAAAGCTCTACTGTGACAGAAAATAAGCATATTAGAAAGAATGTAAGATCTATTCGTATAAAATGACATGCAACAATATTCAGTCTAAGATCCACTTAGTATTACCACTGTCTCCTTCTCCATCTCTGTTCAGTTATCCACGGAAGTCTTCACATTTGTGGCAACAGACGAAACACACCTGACTGCATATCATTGTATTCAGGAGATTTTGTTCATAGCCTTAACCTAAAAGTTGAGTTTCTTCATAATTAAGCAAAACAGTTTCAGACTTACAACCCAGACAAAAATCTTAATTTCTTGTCTGATGAGAGCTCAGGTCAAATGAGAAACTCATTAAGAGCATTCAGAAACCTAATTTGGCCAACATAAACTGAGATACAGCATTTTGCCATATAACACATAGCTCCAGATCTACCCCAAATTATCCAAAATAACCAGATCTAATGGAAAATTCTAATCTAACCTTTTGCTTGTTTTGCTTTTTTCACATTTTTTTCTTTCAATATAAGCAAAGCAAAAATAGCAAAACGAAAAAAACATTTTCCTTTTTTCTTTATTTTTAAAGAAAAGCAAGCCCACCCTTATCCTCCCCACAAGAACACGCGATTCCTGGCACATGACCTGACAGGAGACTGGAGAGAAACCGTGTCCCATGAGGTGACCATAGATTCATAGCCTGGTCAGAAAAATAAGACCTCAAAAGAGACGCAAAAACAAGACCAGATATGGAGGAAGGTGGAAATGATGACCATCTCCTCCCTCTCCCTACTACAGCTGCATCATCCTCTGCTACCTGCAGCACAATATGTATTGCCACAGTGATCTGAACATCTTTTAAAGTAAATAAACCTCATTTCATCAAGGTATAACAAATACATACATAATTTAACACAAATCACGACCCTCTCCCTCGCTCAAAACAAAACCATCAAAAGTCTTGGATGCACTAACATCTCTCAGTTTTTAAAGAGCTTTCATCTGGGAAGTAAAATAATATAAATATATTACAATAAATAGAGTTAAAAAAAAGTGCAACTGTATTATAGGTACTAAACACACGTAAACACACAGTATTTGAGAAAGCAAAAGCACACACCTTATCACAGGAATGCTAGACTAATAATTAAACCAAACTGCAGAAATATAAGTAAAGCCATCTTCTTCCCCATCTCTAATTGCTAGACAGCTGAGTACATCATCACCAAACCTGCAAGCACAGCTGATTCTCACCCATCTGCAAGCAAAATCCTCTAAATCACAGTGTGGTAAAAAGGTCACTACAATGAAGAAAACACCTGACTTTCTAACAGTCATCTGAATCCACCATTCAAATGCCCATTCAGAGCTTGGACAAGCAAAGCATTTACAGCTTTATTTTTCTCTAGGCTGCACGTCTCCTTGAGAAACAGGTTTCAATCTTATTTATCTCGCAGGTTAAGCAGATTTTCTGGGAAGTTCTCAACACAACAGTCCCCATGGTTGAAATCCGCACTGAACTACTGCTCACGTAAAAGCGCCTTTCATCCATGAGCATTGTACAAACTAGGGAAGATTCAGCCTTTAAGGGTAGCTGTTTCAGAGATGGAAATAAGCAGCTGTTTAGTACAATGGGTACTTCAGCAAGCAGAATTATATCCAAGATGGAACTCACCCAAGGCTGTGGACATTACAATCTGGTGAAAAACTGTCTTCAGTAGTTATTATTAAAGATGATTTCACACTTCATGTTAGACGTAACACTTTCAGCTATGTGGCTTGCAACAATAAGCTCCTGTTAATATTTAATAACAACATGAACAAAAAGCATCAGGTCCTCCAGCATCACCCTTTGCTTCACCTAAAGCACTGCCACTGGATGTAGCCAGACAATGGCAAACCTTTACAAAGAAACGATCATGGCATAGTCATTCAAGAATGGATAGAAGCCAGTTCTTCTCCAAGCCATTTGCTGGTTAGGCAAATCTGAAGACACCCCTTGTCCACATTTATGCCTAAGTTTTATAATACTTAGAATAGGAATAAATTGTGAGCAGATATACTTGTTACTATTTTAGTTATTACTTGGACTGTAACAAAAAGTTGATCATAAAAAAAACCCCAAACCATTAGCAAATAGTTTCAGAAGCAGCAGCAAGAAGAACTTTTAATGCATGACCACTGCAATAGAGAAAGTGAAAAACATTTGTGGCACAGGAACACTTAAAAATTCACATTTAAAACACCTCTGCAGTTTGTTGCTTTCTATTTGCCAGCAAAACACATAAACACAAAAGTATTTACATCAAACTGCACAAAACAGGTGCATAACACAGCATTTCTGCGGAACAGTCTTTCAAAACAATGTATTTTTACACAATGGCATTTCCTACAGAAATCTCAAACCACCCCATGTTCGCCTATTGTCATTAACACAACACTAAATGTACAGTGAAATTCAGCAGTGTTGTGCTGAATGTAACTGTAAAAAGCACCAGCTGGCTGTCTGAGAAATGGCATTCTTCCAGGTCTCAAATGTCTTATTTATATACAATGGAATCCTGCCAGCTGTTTAATATTTAGGGCTAATAAATATAATTGGCAGTACTACTGCACAAGGACAAGTAACACAAATACATATAAAACTACTTCCCAGCAGAAAATCTCATTTGTTCTTAGATGATTAAACCAAAGGCGGATGCCGAGTTCTGAGAAAATTTTACATAGCTGTCTTTTTTTCTTTAATCCAAACAATATTTGCTTGTTTTCGAAGTGCAAAATTGAACAGAAAAAAATACCAGGCATTGCTATGCCAGCTGCTCTGAGACCAACAGAGCTTTCAACCAGTGTTTTCCACAGACCACGAATAAAAGTAAATTGGGAAGGACAGTGTGCTGAGGTAGTAAGACAGGACACAGCGCAAGTTTCCTGGGTGGGGGGTAGTTCATCATTCATTCCATGGAAAGTGCTGGATCACTCCAGAAAACAGTCACACAGCACCAGCCAGTCCAGAACTGATACTTGTTCCCACGAGCAACTATTCTGTGCGTATGCAGGACAACTTTACCTCTCACAAGCGGATTAACTCCACATTGCGCTGAAGGTGAGTACAAGACACCTGACAATGCAAACATAACAGAGCTGCCCTACGGACATGCTCTAAGATTTGCATTCGTATTTCCAGCTTTTTGGCAGAGTTGATGTGGGGAAGGCTGCTACATGGTTGCCAAAGTCACAGTGCAGCAGATTACTGCTGAATGCAGTTGTCTTCCCTCCAACTCCAGAGGGTCAGTAAATCCAAAGAGTTGGGCCCCGTTATGAGCAGCTTCACAGATTCTGAGAAAAGTTTCAGGATCTGTGGGCTCCAGTGTGCTAACCACCTTTAAGATCACACCACTGGATGTAATCCTGCACAGCAGACAGCAAAAGGCAAGTACTGTGACTCTTTCCCTTTCGTAAGACCTTGATTCCCTCAAAACCTTCTTCAACTCCTAGCACAACCTAGATGGAGAACTAATCTAGGAACGAGAAAGTTTAATTTGCTTGAGTGAAGCATAGTTAATGCTTCATAACTTCATACGGGGAACAATTTAATTTGAAAACTCAAACAATTTCCATGACAGATGGAGCCCACAGTGAATTCCATAAAAGGGTGCTCAGTGTAATTACCATCATTTAGAGGTATTTGGGTTGTGTTGTTTTTATTTCATTCATACGGCAATGTTCTCTTTGGATATTCTTCAGCTAAGCGAAGTTCCACACACACACACCTCCACACTCCCATCTTCAGCATCATTTCTTAATAACAACTTGAAGAGCCATTCTTTTCATAATTTCACTGAAAACTGCATTCTTCAGTATAGTTATTGAAACTATAAAGTCCACTATCATGATTAACAGCAAAAAAAAAAAATGTTAAGCAGGCATACACTAACATTAGTCATTAACCACCAATTCTTCAGCCCCGGCTTCAACTCAGCTGATGCAAGCAGCTACGGCATCCCATTGCCTAGATGCTCCCTCTCATATGGATTTTCACCTGGTGTCCAGCCTTGCCTCTCCTACATCCCTGCCACATATTTCAGCTGTAGCAATGACCACAGCCTACACTGTCTCCCTTACCTTAGCTGTACACTAAGAGCTTTCTCTTTCAACCTCTTTATTCAGGCACCGAGGAAGGCTTGTATTCAGAACCAGCATCCTTACCCCCACAGAATGGCTTTCGGTCCTGTACACAAAAGGTGTCATATGAGGACTGACATGGCCCTCACCCCCCTACATCAGCTCAGAATCAACTGATTGAACCTGTGACAACGGGTTAACAAAAGTCAATCAGCAACACTGCTGTTAACAAAGTATGCAAAGTACTTAATACTATGATCTTCCTATAAGTTGTCAATAAAACCCAACATTTTTCCTCCTAAGACTACCTTTCTATTCCTGTAGAAGGCAACACACCCACTCTTTTCTCAAAGGAAACAATGTCTGAAATGCTGTCTCTACCATCATACCTTCCCTTTAATGGGGATAAACTAGAAATAGTTATGACGTACCTGAAAAACATAATACTGTTTCCTTCAATCACTTGCTTGGGAAGTACTGCAAAAATGGCAATAAATAAAAATAGTACAGATATGACCTTTAAAAATCTATTTTTATAGATTTACTATTGTATAGGGTCTTGAAAATTAAGTACATGTTGAAATCGGAGCAGAATCACTATGCTTAGAAGGCTAAGCTAAAAATACCTCTAAAAAGGTTATTATTCTTTTGTCAGCTGTTGGGTCAAAAGAGTAACGACAATTACTATATTTTTACTGTAACTCTATGGAAATTAATTTTCTCACTATGCAACCAGGAAAAGTTAGTTCTATGCACATATTTCCATAGTTATTTTAATTGAAAAATATGCTTAATACAGGAACTCATAGCTTGACATATCATATCTTCTAAAGATAAATTCACTTCAGTTCAACAAGAACAAAGTAATTAGACTGGGAATTCTGGAGACAGTCCAGGCATCTTCTCAACCTCTGGCTAAGATGCTCTTAATTTCTCAAGGCTCTGAAACATTATTAAACAATTACTTTTCATATGTCAAGCTCGGGATGAAAGAGGAACTCATGCCTAATTTAATATAAGATAAATAAACAGAAGTACCTCAACCAGGACTTTAACCAAATACTCCTGAGGACCAACGGCATTAGCTAATCTTCACAGTTCTACACAGTAGCAGTAAGTTGGAGATGCACCATTTTCTAAAATCTCTGTTCATTATTTGACAAACTGTAGGCACTGGGAACTGCAAAAAAAGTAAGCATGTCACAGAAATACGTAGCTCTACATATAGGGGAAAAAGACCTAAGCAAACAAACAAAAAACAGTTAACTGTGGTCTTAATAGCCACTCGGCAGCTTTCAGGTTCAGTCAGTCTTGGGTGAACAGAAGCTCCTTAGGTAAAATAGCTCACAAATACGCAAAAAAAAAACTTGAAAAAAAAAAAATCTGTTGTTCACACCACGTTACCTGCACCTTGCACAACATCTTTTCTGTACACCTAGATCACAGGTCACTGCAAGCCTAAGGAGGAGTCAAATGTCTTCTGGGAATAGGATACATGCAACATTAAAAGTATTGTCATACTAAAAGTATTTTCATATTTCAGAGAAGTCTCACAAAGAACCCCATATTCAAATCTCCTTATATAGGTGTATTTGTATAGTTACTATGTGGGAGGTTGACAGACATTAGCAGCAACACAAACGCCTCACCTATAATCCTGCTAACTAAATTGCTCTGTAAGACTTTGTATGTAATCTGAGGCTTATATTCCATTTTCTAGCTTACTATGGTACAGTGGAGCATGATGTGCTTCAAGAGATATGCCACACTAATTATTACCATTACTATCAATACCTTACTGCAGAGATTAAATATGGTTCAGAGAATTACTCTAAAGCTAAACAGTGCTCATTAGCTGTAAAGCTGAAAATATTTCTATAGCTTCTGTTTACTCAAGCTTCATTTCTTTGTCATAACTACCTTGGATATACACATTCCTAACAGTACAGCACTGCACATTTTGTATTCAAACATTCAAAACTGCCTCACTTCCAGGTCTTGTGGCTGAAAAAAAAAAGTTAACCTTGCACTGTTCTCAGTAAGACACTGATTAAATACCATGAAAAGCTCAAAATGAAAACAACTGCACAAGAGTGAGGGTTTTTTCCCACAAATCACAGCACTAAGCATAAATGAAAGCCTGCTGGGAACGTGTATCGATAAATGTGTTGGACTCTGTTCTCTGCATTTGTGACTGTGTAGGAAGAAAAAAAAAAACCAACAACAAACCCCACCCCACAACAGACAAGGATTTCACTGATTCATTTATTTTCCTGAATTGTGGCTCCAGAGGTTAAAGTTTATGCAGAACCAGAATACAATGAGGCCCTCTATTTGCTAACACGGTAGCCCTCCAGTGGTAACCATATGGTCTTCCATACTGTCCTGACAATGACCTCAACAGTAATGGGTGAATCACTACTCAAGGGATGACAGACAAACTGACCTTCACGCTATCTCACTCCCCTGAGCTTTTCCTGCTCAAAGGTCAGGAACTGTGTCAAATTATTTATGCTTCTGATAAAGAAGACTCAATCTCAGGACTCTGAGATAAGACCATCGCAGACTTTCTATGCGAGTTAAATCTTTGAAGTCTCATAAACCAGATGACAAAAAAAAAATTTGAATGTGCTTGGTTAGGAAAGCTACCATACGTAGGCAATTGTCTGTCAGATGTTCTGTTTTAGTCACTTGCTTCCCAGTGTCCATTTGAAGATGTTGTGAGAATGAAATTCAAAGTCCACACGGTTCTAACGGAGAACCTGAGCTGTCGAGAATCCTCATCATTGCTGGAATTGGAACTCTCTTCCCTACAAGACAGATGGGACCTACTGAGAAACCCGTCACACGGAAACACTTGGAATGTGCTTCAAGCCACAGGAAACAGGAAAAAATCAGCATTGCTATTGATTTATAACCCATGAAATATAGCTAGTAATACAGATTTACTGATACGCAATGAAGTTCAGAAGTGCATTTCATAGTTGTTTCATATTCACATGTTCCAGAGCCAACATCCTAACTGGTAATGTTTTGGGAAATGACATCTACAGCTTGAACCCCATATGCCACTCACAGCTTACAACAGCAGAAAATGAGATGGAGAATGTAGGCAGCTGATAACCATAACACTCAAAATTCCCTTTTTGAAACGATAATGAACAAAATTATTACTGATGAACCTCAGTGGTACAATATCCAAAACCAAAAGAGTTGGACAAAAAAATAAAGTGTTAAAAATACACTTTATCTTTGACGGTACCAAGCCCCGTATTTCATATACCAAAATTTCAAGTGGTAAGACTAACAGTTCTACCATGAAAATAGTAAATTGCCCCCAAAACAGCCCAAAAAAACAAATTTGTTTGTCTTGTCAGGAATAATTCATATTAAGAAAAGAAAAGAAAAAGAGGCAGGATGTGTAACTAAAAAACCCACAACATATCTGAATTCAGGGAAATATTTTATGCAGGTGATGCTAAATACACACTGTATGCCCAGCAGTTTTGTAATTTATTCATTAAACATTCTGGAATATTCTGGTCTGCTAATTTTAAATGCAGTATTCTCTCTCACTAAATGAACAATTGTGTTTACTGTGTTTGCACTGCACGTATTTCACTTCATAAACAAGAATACTTCCAAACAGAAAAATCATTCCACTACCATTATTAATAAATAAGCTATTATTTACTTCAATTGAATATAAAAAGCCAGTGAAAATACTGAAAAGTCATGAAGCTGTCACAAGCCTGAATATAATTTATCCAGATTTAACACTTCATTCACTATACTCACACATTTTGGAAAGAAAATAATAAAATATTATGTACATGTCTATTTACACAAAAGTCTTAGAAAACATTGTTTAGGCTTAGAAATGTTGCTACATATAATTGTGCAAACAGAGAGTCCAAGTAGCTAGGAAAAAAAAAGTTCTTGTGTTATTAAATACTGAGGCACCATTTTTCATTATAAAGGACATACTATATATCCGACATACCTATTTTGTGCTGCAATTTCTCTTTTAATTAAACCATTTTCAAACTCTATGAAAACTCAGTTTCACACAAAAAAATGCTGGACTGACAAGAGAAAAGCCTTCTGCTTTGAAAACGGGTTACAAGAGAGTAAAAGCACAACTTAGTTATGATTTATACTACCTTTCACATATGCATGTTCTTGAATTCAAGTATAAAACTGTAATTATATTCTTGAGGGTTCTTTTTGCTTTTCTTTTTACACTAACAGGCAGGTAGTACTTAGACAACAGCTCAAATGTAGTCTTTGTTTACGCTGCTGCTGTTGTTCAGGGGTTACATACTGGTTTTAGCAATGGTTGTGCTTTATCTCCTAGAGGCGTTCAGGGGACAGACAAGAAAAGCAAACAAACAGTTTTCTAGGTAGATGTTTGACAAAGTTTTTGTGATCTTAGCAAAGAAACAGAAACATCAGCATGCAATGTATGGGATTAATCACACAGAAACTCTCATTGTGAGCCTCCCACAGCTGAAATTTGCTCACACAAAACATTCAACTGATATTTATGAATGATCCCAGTTTGAACAAGCTTTTTTTATAGAAGAAACCTAAATTCACAGAACAAATTATAAATTGTTTGTACTGCTCTATCTCAAAATGCAAGGATATTTTCTCCAGGCAGACAGAAACAAAAATACAGATTTCAGGGAAATATAAAATAAAGTTAAAAAGAAAAGTGTCAGAAGCCTAGGTGGGAAAGAAAAAATGGGTACAAAAGGGTGTCAGGCTTACAAGACTAGGCAACAGAGAGAAGGACAGTAGGTGACACGAAATGAGGAAAAAAGAATGCAGCTGCAATCAGAAAAGGGAAAAGAATAAAAGATGATATAAAACCCAGTGCACAAGCGGGTACGATTCAGAAACTGTTACGGTCAAAGGAGTTGTGGAAAGAAATCTGTAATTGAATCAAGTAAGAGACTTCGGCACAGACAAAGAATGAAAGTTCGGAAAAAAGCAGACATTGTAAACATAACGGTGGCAGTTTGCACAGGTACTACTACCAGCCACGCAGAAGTACAGGGAAGAAGGAGAGAGACCAAGGTCTAGATCAGCAAGCAGATATAATGAAGGCCAGAGTGAGAAGAGGGCAAATTCACGCAGCTCTCCACAAGCTAGAAAGGCTACTCCTAATTAAATCAGAAGGCTGTGAAGGGGACAGAATATGCAGGCAGTACACTTATGTTTTTGGAGCCAAGCTGTAGTCTGACTACAGCAAACTGGATACCTCCACATACAGAGCGTGGTAATTTAGATAAGAGTGACAATTTTGCAACATTCAAGATGGGTCATTTTGGACACGAGTTTTTTTCAGAATTGTCTAACACAATGTTCTAAGGTACAATTTCAAATTCACTTACTACCAAGACACCGTCCTTCAGAAATAACCACTGCCTGACAATTGCAACACCAAGCTGAAATTAAAACACCACAAACAAAATACCTTGCCAAAATACTCTCTACCTGGTATCTTTTTCTTGTGAAGAGTACAGAAATGTGCATGTGACCTCTAACCATCACATGGAAAACTGACTGAACTTGCACAGTAAGCAAAGTCATGGCTCTACAACAGCTCACCTGCCGAACCTACTTTGCCCTACTCCTACCATCTCTTCTGCTCCCTGCATTAGAATGTGGCAATGCAGGGAGCTGATACAGGGAAAAATCCACCTGAATGTCAACCTGGCAAAAAACCACCAAAACCAGATCAACAGCCAACAAAACCCCAAACTCAACCTCTAAATAAAGCCACAAGAGTGGCTACAATGATCACAAAGTGTTAACGCCAGTTCCAGCACTGGGGCAGGAACGGCGGGATGGGGAGTAGGGAAGACCTGGGAAACCACAGGCTGGTAAGCCTCCATGCTGCGAAGGTGATAGAACAACTAATCCTGGGAACCACTTCCAAGACCACAAAGGGCAAGAAAATCATCAGGAAGAGTCAGCATGGGTTCACTAAGGGGAAGTCATGCTTGACCAACTCGATAAACTTCTATGATGAAACAACTGGCCTAGTAGATGAGGGGAGAGCACTGGATATTGTCTACCTGGACTTCAGTAAGGCTTTTGACACCATCTCCCATAACACGTTCACAGACAAAGCTGAGTATATGCTAAATGAGTGGACAGTGAGATGGACTGAAACTTCCTGAACAGCCAAGTTCAAAAGGTTATGATTAGTGGCACAAAGTCTAGTTGGAGGCCAGTAACTAGTGGTGTACCCCAAACAACAATAATGCATCCAATCATGTTCAACATCTTCATTAATGATTGCCGACGACACAACACTGGCAGGAATGGCTAATATGCCAGAGGGTTGTGCTGCCTTTCATGGGACCTTGACAGGCTGGAGAAATGGGCTGACAGGAACTTCATGAAGTTCAACAAAGGGAAGTGCAAAGTCCTGCATCTGGGGAGAAACAACATATTTGGAACTTTTACTCAGCACAATTGGATTCCCCCGCCCAATACCCAAACATCAGTAAAAAGACACCTACATCCACATACTTGCTTTCTAGATTACTTCCCCTTCCACCCTGATACCACTCTGTAGACTGCAGCAAAGAGCTGGTAACGGATCCAGCACTGCTGGTTTCCTGCATAATTTACAGAGTGACCTCATTCCGATTCTCAGAAGAGCATCCTGTGTCTGGCACAAACCATTCGAGCGTGCAAGTGAAGTTGTCCATCTCAGCAATAGTACCAGCAAGCACAGCACAAGCCTCAGTAAAACGGTACTGGTTTGCAGGCGATTTAAGGTTAAATCAGTAACTTGGTAACTGCACTTTATTGTGACCTGTATGCATACAGGTCACAAAGTTGCTTCTTTAAATTATGATAAGAGAACTGTGACCTAAACCAAGGATGAGAAACAAGAGCCTGTACAGAATACCTGTGCAAGGTCTTTTGTTCTTATATAACAGCACTTTTAGAGACACCTTCTTCTATGATTCCTCAAACCAAATCAACAACGTTTTCTACTCCACAAGTCTGTACCCTAAGGGCCCCATCCCCTTCACCGGCAGGGAAGGTATTCTCACTTCATAGTAGGAACATAATTTCTGTTATCTCTTTCCAGGCTATACTTGGCAGTCATTTCTTTAAACAGTGCTAATTCAGTCATCACAGCAATTTTGAGGTGAGTACACGTGTGATCCAAGTAGGGAAGAATGAAATAAGATTGCTCTTAACTTCTCATTCATGACTCTAAAGAGCAGTACAAGCAAGCATGTCCAGCTCTTCTCCTAATTAAGACAATTTGGTCTTTAACAGATTTCTGTGGTCATCAGCATATAGAGGGTAACTAAGAGATGCAAGAAAGGGTTTTTTAAAAAATACAAGATCAAGTATCTTTTACAAAAAGAAAGAGACATTCTCTGCATAAAACCAGAGATAAAAAAAAAATCAAACGTCTTTTGGGCCAAACTCATGTCATCAACAGTATACACAGCTACCTGCTTTGACAGAGAAAAGTATAAGAGACAAAGACTGAGAGAGCCCTGTAACGATAGGCAGACTTCTCATTCTGGGATGATGTAGCCGATAACAGTATTTGGGAAATACTTAAATACTTTATTTGTTTTCTTTTTTTTTTTTTTTTTTTTTT
>Ga0065711_1000372_pt1 | contig 70393 bp, 26 predicted proteins | sample Hoacrofraction12_FD_59098 | JGI IMG/M metagenome (GOLD analysis project Ga0065711, IMG submission 59098) | Hoatzin crop microbial communities from Cojedes, Venezuela - Epithelial fraction 12 v2 (version 2) | ecosystem: Host-associated > Birds > Digestive system > Esophagus > Crop | place... | reverse complement strand
GGGGGGGGGGAGAGGGGAGGAGGAGGGAAAAAAAGTGGTTCTCAGGATCTTCTGTGCAAGAAGATGGTGGTAAAGGTTAAACTCCCACAGTTTATAGGAAACTAGTGGGCGTAAATCATACAGTTGTTTTCTGGCTTACTGCCACAGTTAGACAGGTGGTTCTTTGCAGCCTTAAAAGACATGAGGAAATTGGCTTACAATGCTAAGTGTAACTCGTAGCTTCATTAACATTCCTTTACAGAAACTGCTAGGTAAGGACCTGCAAAAAAGTTGAAGATTTATATATATATATATATATATATTCGTGTTTGACTTTCTGATGAGGCAGCTGTGAAAGGAGTGTGGAAGACTCTAACACTTCTAAATAACACAGAAGATGAGACAATTTAACCTGTTTAGATCTTGCAAGGAAAGAAGAGCTTAATTCGGCAGATAGAGTTGAGAACCCCAATGCACCATAATCTGAAATCTCAGTCTCAAGTGATGGATTATTAAACAGTTAAATGAGTGCTAGCTAAATTTGCCTCTTCAGTATTTCTGGGATTGTATGCTGCTCCATTCATTCTTTCTTTCCCCAGGGGAATTATCTGTCCTTCTGCTGCTCCAATCAAAGATTTTCCCCAAGATGTTTTCTCACTATGGTAATGGTAGAAGGCACAACTGTGACTGTGTCCAAAATACACCCTCTTGGCTGTATATTCTCATTCTCGGGCCCTGCTGTGCTTCCCTCTCCAACAGTGTGACAGAGCTTCACTTCCTGGGGTTTTACACTCACAAGAAAGTATGTGCTGGCAGCTTTTCTAGTAGCCAGCTGAAAATATTAACCACAGTTTGAAGCTTCTCAATTGTTTCTGCCTAAGTATATTGCCTTTCACTTGTTCCTGTAGATTATGTATCCGTGCTGTGTATTTACAATGACAAATATACAAGAGTAAAAATTAGAATGTGTGTAATTAGCCAAACACAAGTCAAAACTTCCATGACTGAAAGCTGCTAGGTGGAAGCAAGCTAGCTACTACCTGTGTTCCTTTCTCAAAATGTAACACCTTCTGCTGACATTTCAGTGTTTAAGATCTTTAGATTCTGTTATCCCTGTACCTGTCCATTCACTCAGTATTGACATTGTAAGATATTTCTTCAGCATATGTTCTTTGCCTGATCAACTGATTCAAACCCTATAACTTGATCAAGATATCGTACACTTGGATACTTCACCAAAGTGATTATTTCACTTGCGGTGATAATTTAATACATTATCTGAGTGTTTTCTGTGTGTTTGCTGGCAAGGAGTTGCTTTTCTGTTCTTAACCTGAAGGATAGTGACAGGAACAATGCCAAGCTAATCAGTTGTAAAGTAAGTCTTGATACTTCTAATGTGAAAGAATCCAATAATCCTTTATGTGAAGGAACATGTATTTGTCTAAGAAAGAAAGAGAAACAGACTTTACAGAGAATTAGATCTATACTCTTCGGATCTGGCTTGCCACTTAAATGATCAATAATTACACTGGAATCAGAACTTGAATATTAAGCCACTGAACATCAGGCATCAGCACTGGCTGACTGTGTCCCCTTGCCAGAATACTTGAACTCCTGACATGTGGAAACTACTTCCCAGATTTAGAGGGCAGGATGTACTGCTTGTCTATGCTGCTCTTACCCACTCTTCAGAGACATTGTCAGGATAATTACAATGTAAGGAAAAATATTGCTTCTCATTAATTTTATGATGCTTACACCTAAAATTCTGAGCTATGAATACTTAATAAGAAGCATAGCATGAAAATATAGAAGTAATATTACTAATGAACCAGACCAGAGCTGTTTCAAACCCATCTTTATAATCTTATTTTTCATGAGTGTGTAACTATTTATCTTTTCCATTTATACTTAGTATTTTGTGATTTCTCAAGAAACAATTCTTAATTTGCTAGCAATCATCTCTTAGCATCACATGGAAACACAGAGACACATAGAAAGCAGGATCCTGCTCTCCTTAAATGCAAAGGGAAATTTCAAGGTGCTATCCATTGACAGTGGATAGTCTTGTTGGTGTCAAGACAGACGTTACGGTATGAGGACTGCACATCAAGAAGGGACTCAGACCATTACAAAGGTGCAAAGCTAGGCTTGCCTTTCCTTGCCTCACATATTCTTGAAGGAAAAATCACTGATTAACAGAAGATGGAATATAAGCAGTGACCTTCCTTTAGTGCATGTTATCAAATGTTGGGTCAGAGGATCAGGTGGCCTTGGGAGGATTTTTCCTGCTATTTCCTTTTTTTTTCTCATTTGCTCCTTACTGCATAGACAACTGTTAGGAAAGGCTTTATTACGGAAGCTTCAGTATCTTCCATCATTGCTCTTTCAAGCTGAGTCTCCACTGAGCTCTTCTGTGTATGAAGCAGATCAGCAGAAGCGATTGTCAGTCAGTCCTGAAGACGAGATGAAATGCTTGTGCTGGAGGCATTTACGGTCTACCAGGAAATGTCACAATAGACCACAGAATTCCACTGTTGTAAAGAGTTAAATAACGGTTAAAATAACAGGAAAAACCATTAAAAGTGTGTTTGTTAATAGAAACAGTGTGAAGAAAAACAATTCGTGAATCAGTCCTTTTACATGTGAGTTTCCAGAACAATATATGTAGAAAAATATATTCAGAGGTATTGAGAAATTCTCAGGTTTATTAATACTTTGAGAACTTTGAGGATTTTTAGTCTTGTCAGAGTTGTGTGAGTCAATGCTGCTTCTTGCTTATGATATTCTTAGCAAGCTAAAATCTGGCAGGATTTCATTAGATTTCTACAATGGTAAAGAATCTGTGACTTGATGCAGAATCTTTCTGTGACATTTCTCACAGTCAAAAGGGGACACACAGCAACTCCCTTCCAGCAAGAAGTCTTTCCCCAGAAATACAGGATCAATTATGTATTTTATTTTATTGCACAGAAGGCAGCCAAGAAAGAGTATGTCTCTCTGCTAAATACTAAACAAAGAGCATGACAACAGTGTCATTTTTAAAGAGCTCACAACCCAAGTCAAAGCCAAGTCAGAGGCCTGGATCCAGAGCTGTGGAAAGTCCAAGGGAACTATGGAACCAGTATTGAACGATGTGAGGGGTAGAGGTCTCAGCATTAGCTGCACGTAATCATTCCAAGATGTTGGTCTCATATTAGGAACTCCCCCTGCTAATGAGATCCATTACTCTAATCTTGAGCCATCCGTTGGGCCTCAGATATTTTTTTCAACTTCAGTACTGTTACTGAACTAAATCTGAATGATCGTATATTGTTCACAATATAAAGGGATAAATATGAACCAAAAAGGGGAAGAAGAGTTGGCATTTAATGAGTATAACCAGCAATATACTGGATTACAAAGTCCTCTAGTTGATGCCTCTGTTACAGTGGGGAAATAAAGAACACAGTCAGTAAACTAGTATGCTAAATAATTACAGGCAACATCTACCATGTATCAATAAACTGTATAAAATTTAACGATTAGAAGAAAGTGATTTTTCTATACTTGTCATGCTGTATATGAAAGTAATATTGGACAATCTGAAATTATAGCTTGCATTGTACTTCAGAAGAAAGACTGACAAGTTCCTGTTGAATAGCCTAAGATCCTATATTCTCAGAGGGATTTACTGAGACTTCTATTCATCGTTTACATTGAGTCTCCTCAATGTAAAATAAGCAGTCCTCAGAGAGCCTCGATTGTATTTGGGATTTATAAACTATACCTTCCACAATGTGAATGTTGTTATTTAAGGAACCAAGACGGTGTAACACTTGGACAATAGTTTCCCAGAGTCCTCAATACTTGGGCTTACAATAGTGAATATATTTTTCTCATTTATAAACATCTGGACAAACCAGTACTCTGTCTAGATCCCACAGCAAATTATGGTCTGATTTTTAATTAAGTTTGGCATGCATCAGAGGGGTACATATGTTCAGCACATGTTTTTACCTTATACATCTTTTGCTCCATTACCTACATATTGTTCAAAATGAGTTCTGCTGCTGAATACAAACCATTCAAATTGCTTTGCTGAATAAATTCACTAAATGAAAAATAATTCACAGCTGTAACAAAATGGAGCCATGGTTTTTCTGAAGGAAAATACGTGGGTTGGGGGAAAATGACTGAACGTGTAAGATGATTATAATTAGTTGCCAAACCACATGCACCTTCCAGATTTTGATATCTCCTACTCAAGCTAAGAAAAGGTATTAATTTCTCCCTAGCATCTGAGCATCCGTGCAACTCTTCTCCAGTGAAACTGGAATAATTTTATTGTTCTGAATTAAAAAAATGTAAAATCATGTTTTTATATAGTTCTGATATGCGAAGGACTCAGAATTTAAGCCCTGGAGCTCATGAACTTCGAGAATTACGATTGTAGGTCCAACTATGGTGATATGCTCTCTGCGAGAACTTTTGGAAATGAACTTCACGATCTTGAGTTACAAAAGGATGAGGATAAGTCACAAGTCTTTAAAACTATGTCTAAAATTACTGCTGTACAGATCCTGGCATGGCTTTGCTCCCTGAGCACGCCTAGAGCTGCAGGACAATGTGTCCCAGAGAACTCTGCTTGGACCCTTGCACAAAGGCAGACAGAAAAACATTTCCAGGACTGTGAAATCTTGCATCCTTACAGGAGTATATACAGGTTTGTCTGCAACCGTGTGAGTCCAGAAAGGCAGGACTGTACTTGTTACCGGGTATGTGAGCTGTCCTTGCCACTAGTAGTATGAGAAGGAAACTAAGACATTGAAGACGAGTACCTGCTGGCACCTTTCACTTGAAAAATCTAGTCTTGCAATAATCTTATTAGAAACAGGATTTAAAGGCCTTGGGAAAGAAAATAAAAAGTAATTTACCTACTTAATAAGTAAGGCCTCTCAGAATAACACTTCATGAGTGAAGGAGAAGCCCATTTGGCAGAGCTGCCATGTAGACTGGAGGTAGCCCCAAAAGTAGGTGCTCTGGTTTTGCCCTCCTCATCTCTGCTGCCAGATAATCTGCAACCTCGAGGACAAGAACGTTACCTAGCACAAGATGCCCTAAGCAAGAAGACAGAAAGATGGGATTTACCGTTTGGTAAGACCTGTCAGCTACACAGGAAACAGGAAGGGAGTTCTTCTTATGAAGAAAGACAAAAAAGAAGAGATTTGCTGCAAAAGAGTATTCAGCTGATATGGAAAGGTACTGACCTACCAAGAGATGCTGTCACCGAAACCAGGACAGATGCCAGTGAAAACACCTTTTAAAAGTGTACAGAGCTTAATACTAGGTTTTCCCTAGGGGTAAAATGTGCACAGGTTTGCTTTGTTGCTGTATTTTGCATATATGATAGTAAATGTTGTTTAGACGAAGGCTTGACAAATCTATGAGTTCTGTTAATGTATTATTGTCCTAATAGTTAGTGTCTGTGGCCAGGGTGATTTTCTAGATTTTCTGTGAAATTCATTTCAGTTTTTCAAACCACATTGGATGATTCCATCACTGGTCTCTTTCCATCAGGGAAGAATCCACCTTGTTTTCACATAGATGCAGTACACAGTAGGAGACACCAGGACAGATGTTCCAGAAAGTCCAGTGAACTTACTTTCTTGACACTTTCTACATATTTGGGTTAGCAATTTTCTGCAGTCCAGTTATCCCCTTAAAAAGTCTTTGCAATTCAGAATAGTGGAGTGTGTAAGTCTCTTTGTATGGCATTGAAAAACTGCAACACTACATATGCATGTATTACATGCACTATGATACATATTAAATGTATATATTGTACGTACAATGATGTACTGCAATCTGTACTAAATGTGCATGTTGCCAGGTGGTCAAACATCATACTTTACCAGAGACGGAGTGTGGTGATGTCAAAAAGAAGCAGAGCCGCTAAGAAAGCTGCGGTTTAGGGGAGCTACCTCCCTTCTGTTCTCTGTTTCTCATCGTGATCAGATTGACATAGGATACAGTGGTTTAACTGGCCATTCAGATTGCGCTCCAGTGATTTCTAACAAACTTCTGGCAATGCACAATGCGATATAATACAGAACGTCTCCTGAGCAAAACAAAGCACCCTATGAAATTGTATCATGGTGAACTCTTATTTGTGACACCTGGTGATCATTGTGTCCCCCCCTAAAACACCACACCACCACAAATGAACCAGAAAAAGAGCAAACTTTTTGAATTGGAAGGAAGTGGGTAAGAATTAGCAGCAGGCATGTAGTGATCTGAATAAAACTGAATCCAGTAAAAAATCTGTATAAAAATATGGCTTGCAAAAACTTCTGTAAAACGTGGTCTAAGTTTTAGAAGGAAGAGTACAGGAGGTGGACAACAGGCAAGGAACAGCCAGATCCAAGAGTGAGGCCAGAGTGTAGGGAAGCAGAGATTTGGAGGTCAGAACCTAAGCAGGGAGAAGGGGTGACTTGCAGAACTCTGCAGATTTATGAAGCTTTATGATTTCTGGGAAAGGACAGATGATGAAAGGGATTAGATACTTCCAGAGATAGTCAACATTCAATTCAGAACCTAGCTCTTCTACCAGCATTGCCCCAGACAATTGTGTCTCCAGCACAATCTGAACTGATGCAGCTATTCTGTGAATAACTCTTCATTTTTCTAGCCTTACTTTATTGTAATTTCTAATATGAAAACTATTAGCTTGAATAGTGCATGAACAGCCTCTGTAGAAACAGAATAGCAAATAAATACACTATTTCACTCTGTTTCCCAAGAATTACTTGATTTCTTTTTAGCATTCAGTTCAAGAAAAGAAGCTTTCTAATCTGCTAAATGAAACTTTTCACCTCAAGGTAACAGTAATTTTCTTTGTGTGAATCCTGAAGAAGCACAAGAAAATCCTCTCTCTTCTGAAACTAATAAGAAGCTATTTGTTTAACTTTCCTCTTCAGCCCATGTGTAAAGTGAAAATCTGAGAAACAGCCACAGAGCAAAACTGGATCTCCATTGAACAGTTTCTCAGCCTGTTCTTTTTCATCTGGAAAAGTGCAGAGCTGCCTACTTGGGATGCTCTCTGAGACAAAAAGGGTCTACAAAACCAGAAGCGCACACTGCATTTTTGCGTGGCATGAATCAGCTGAGGCCCATCTCCTTCAGTGGATCTATTCTGATTTATGCGCACAGTAGGGAGCAGGGAGTCACAAGCAATTGTAGTTCTCTGCAATTCTTTATCCTTTACTGTAACTCCTTCTTGATGTTGCATGCTCACCAGAAAGAGCTGAAGATACTACGTGTTTCTAAGTAGCCTGCGTTACTTAGGAAAGGGATAGAATTCATTAGCATTTCCTTCTTTTCCCATTAGAAGCTTCTTTTCACACAGAATGAATGTAAAATTGGATAGAAAAGACCTTACAAGCAATATTTCATGTGTCCTTTTAGTTGCTTTGAGAAACACAGCTTTAGAGTCTCTTAGGACCACTGTGTTCATGCTCCCAGCACTCATCTGACAAATAGATAGTTAATAGATACTTTCAAAGATTCTCTTGACATTTCAGGAATCTGCAACAGCAAAGCATAATTGATGCTCATAGTAACTGGTAAAAGATTAAATAATTGTGTAATTGTTTCAGAATTCATGTATTTAATATTTTTTACAAAGACAAAATAATAGGGTTTACCTTATATTTCATTCATGAGGTTATGATACATACATATTTACTTTTTATAGAATGCAAGAAGTACTGGAACAGAAGTGTTCCCAAGACACACCACATTTAATCATGTACTGGTCTACAGTAAACACTCATATAGTCAAGGAGGGGGGAGTTTGCTGCCTTTTTTTTTTAACTTTGTAGATTTTTTGAGTCCTTAGTGAATGCTGTAAATCTGGTATGAAAATCCCAAACTCACAGAACTGTTGTGAGGATTAATTAGTGAATGTTTGTAAGATGCTTTGAAGATGAAAGGTGTGATGTAAATGCTAATTATTTATTATTAGTATCTTCCTAATCTTGGACAAATTTGGTTGATGCGGAAGTGAGTGATTGATCTCACTAAACAGAGTTATGCACAGTGGGAGAAGAGCCTTTGCAAGCTTCACATTACTAATTCTCCCTATGAATCTCAGCTCCATTCTGAATATCTCCGCCTACGCTAACTCCCTGCCTCCGCATGGCTTTGACAGTGCCCTTCAGACTGAACTGCTACACTACTGCAATCTCTGGGCCAGATCCAACAACCCATGAAATCAAAGAATATTTTTCCATCACTTGCAGTGAACAGGGCAAAAGGTCAAAAAAATAGGCTTTTATGCAGTATTTTGGGAAATAACTGCATGACAAAAAACTATTTTCTGAAAACTGCCCATATTTACTCTCTGCATGATTAGCTTGATACATACTGTCAGGTTTTGTCAGTTGTGTCACATCATATTCATATCATACAGTTTCCTCTGTGCGTAATAATATGATTCTTTGCAGGTCAGATCACCTGTGAATCTGTAGCTGTCTGCTGCATTTAATCACATGCAACTAGCATCAGTATAGTATATCATATAGGGCAGGGCATTTTGGTGCTCAGGGCATGAGAGCACTTTGGTTCCCACTCCTACAGCACACGAAAAGTAATCTTTTCTCTGTGAGGCAAAGGCTCTCGGCTCCCACTGCCTTCACAACTCAGCAGCAGCTGCAAGCCACAGCCAGCTACTTTTTCTGTGTTTACCTTTGTCAGCTGTCCCTATACTGGAAGCTGCTCCCCTCGACTTTCTGATTGTGAGGACACACCATGGGTAGCCACCACCATGGTGGGGAAATCAGAGGTTTGCTTAGAATTGGGGTCCCTTTGACTTTACAGATCATGCCAGCACTGAAGGTGTTATCACCTTAAACCTGATTGAGGATATGACTGTTTAAATAAAAGTGAATGGGTATAAGACAGCATTTGTCAGATACAGCAGAGTAGGAAATCATTAGGCAAGCGGAAACAAGTAGGAATTTCATAGTTCACATCTGTATGTGCTGTCAGTGTCCTATAGGCGATTATCAGGTAACAGATATGGATAGCGGACAGTAAAGCTAGAACAGCTCAGACTAAAATAAAACCTGTGTTGCTATTGGCAATGGCAGTTATCCAAGGACTATGGTATATTCTCTGTCACTCACCGTTTTAAAAGACAATTTAGATAGTCTATGTGTTCATCCAAATGAAAGAGTGAATCCCAGACATCGCTATAGCTGATGTGAAATGAGGAGTCGAGCTCCCTTCACCATCGAAGCATCCAGGAGCGCACACAGTGAAGTGTAATGCATCGGGTACATTCATTACTCATGACACCTATCAAGCAGAGGTGACATTTATGAGGACACAGCTCAATAAATACCAGTTCTCATGGCCTATCACAGTATGTCATGCTACTAAAAACTGAGGTACAAACAAAATCCTTTCTGTGGCAGTTGGTGAATTGGCTCAGCTGTGAACTAAAGCTGTCTTCCTCCCAGTCTGGCAAGGGTTAGCTAGTTCTGTTGTGTAAGGGAATAGCACTTGAGCTGCAAGAGGCAAAATAAACCAGTAGAGAGACTGTTCTGCACCTACAGGTATGACAGATTGCATCCATATAGAGCTGTACTTCTGCTCTGGGAATAAGAGAACATTTAGACACAGATCTAGAAAAGGTTTCTATGTCCCCAGAGCAAAGGTGTTTTTTTTGTTTGTGACTCCCAAGTGTCATCGTAAATCTTTTGGGATGTTCTAGAGCTGTGGTTCTTAGACTGTGGAGTAGTAACAATTACAAATGAAGCAGCAGGGCATGAGGCCGCTGTATACGCTTACACTGTGAGGTCTTACAAGAGCAAAATTTGAATTTACATATTTTGTTGGCCCCTTTATAAATCTATTATGAGCTGCAGTGGTTTTGCATCATCAAACCAGGAAGTAATGTAATTACTTTCAGTTCATTTTTTGTTGGTTATTTGGTTTTGATGCTTCTGTCATCAGAGATACATAGCTAGATCACAACAATCACTGAGACATTTTAAAATTGTGTGTAATGAATACATTGGTAAGGTTGTTATGGACTTGATGCTGCACTTACGGAAGTTAGTACACAGCCACGAAGTTGCTTGAAAACACCTATCAATCTCTGTGAAGGTCTAAGTGCTGAAATGGAGGTAGAAGGCGCTTAAAGCACCTCTATACCTCCACAGATCTGCGCCTTAATCTATAACCACATCACAAAGTAAAATAGGATTAGCCTCCTTATGAGCTTCTTTTAGTCTGTGTTTGCTCTACGGCACAGTGCCCTCTGAGAATAGATACGAGAAAACTACTCCTGAGGTCTCCAAGTTCTCAGTGGCTGTGGTCACTGCCAGCTTGCCATGGCTGTATATTGTTAGGTTCCAAATGTAGCCTTTATTCATTTGATCAGCAAGATTACTGTCTGCCATTAATAGAAATGCCATTGGCATTGTGAGGCAAGTTTGCCATCAAGTTAATAAGCATTATCTGTAACTGTTAATTTTTAGTTTGAAGATATGACAACTGAGGGAAAAGATGCTACAGGGACTGAAGTATTTGTCTTCAGTGCTCCTTAACCTGGTAATACATTATCCTGAAGTGCTGAGGAGCCACATGAATATCAAAGCTTGATCTTCTATGTACTCAATATTGAATTATTGCCAGTCTGGAAAAGATTAATTATTTTAATATAGAGAGGGACAGTTTTGCTGAACCTATCTGAGTACATTACATATAACCTTTTTCAGCTGTCATGGGAGAGCCCAGATGGACCTTTCTCAGTCTGTTTGTATCCTAAATGAGATTTCTGAGATTAAATGCCAGTGCCAAGGAAAAGAAGTCTGTAGTAAACATCAGTAAGATTGACAAGGCTATGTGGCATCCTCTCTAAAATAGCTACCATTCTCAAAAATCATACTAACAGAGATCCTCCTTAAGCAAAGGAGTTAAGCATTGAGAATGAAGTATGGTAACAGACTGGTGATCCTCACCAGTGCCCAAAATCCTAGTTATGATAGCATAAGCATAGTCTGATAGACCAACCCAGCCCTTCAGACCACAAAAATTATGCCTCTCAAATCTAGTAACAGTTCTTAGAAAAATTAATATGTAATTTTTGATGACTTAGTGAGTACTATAACTGCAATTATTACAAGTCCCAGTAAAGATACTACAAGATGATTTAAAGGAAAATAATCATGCATCAGAAGCAATATTGCGCTCCAGATTAAAACCTGCTTCCAATATACGCACATGGACATGGTGTGCATGGGAGACACTCTGTGTAGGAGGAGTGTGGAGGAAGGAAAAAGCAAAAAATCAAGGAAGCATATGCAAAAAAGGACTGTTTCCATTTTTGCATGTAAGCATGCAATTAATTCACCTCACAGGCTAACGGTCTGCAAAACAGTCTCTAAATCTTCTGCAGAACATCTGTGCTAGATACGGGTGGACGTGGCTGTTCTGAATTGGTTCTTCATTTACTAATTTAGTACCACCTGCAACAAGTTTATCACACATTACTTTACCCAGTAGGTAAATTATAAGGGCAAAACACACAGGACACGGCAACTGTATGTGAAGAAGTACCGCTATATCGTATTGCGGGAAAAGCTTCTGCTGAATTCAACTCGTGTTTATTCAGGTTATGTGTTGTACCTGGGTTTGGGTGATGGATAGATCGTCCCATGGGGTGGTATAGAAAACACAAACAAAATACTCCACTGTGCATGGAACTGAATTTTACAGGGATTAAATGAATAAAAGGACACAAGATGCAATTTCCCATCTTCTCACTAAATACTACAGAATGAACTCATCAAATCTCTTTTTTCCCCAGTGCCTGACTGGCTTTATCCCATGTACTGTAGATAGGTTCTGCAAAACAGGACAAATGAAGGTACAAAGAGCTGTAGACCATGAGTTTACATCTTTAATATGCATAAATAGATACTTGAAAGCAAAAAGTAAACAAACAGTAAATGTTGTGGTAATAATTGGAAAAAACTCAGAAGTCTCTGTAGCCCTTCAATTTAGACTATTAATTAAGTTTTTTTAGGCATTTGGGGTGCTGTTAAAAATTTATAAATCTTCTGGGGTTTTGTGGCAATCAGATAGTGCTCTGTTTTTAGAGATCTTTGCTGCCTTTGTTGCAGTGGAAAAACAGTTAAAAAAACCCAGAGGAAACATTTGACTGTAAAGAAGGGAAACAGCTGAAACAAAGTAAAGACCAAGTACAAGTGAATAATACAGCGAAAATGCTTCTCTCTAATTTCCATGATATAATCTTATACTTGGGAAAGTGAAAGATAAAACAAAAATAAACAGAAGGAGGATGTTTTAGTTGGTATTCCTTGAAGTTACTCTATTACAAATAAATCTTAATCATCTGAACCCTGTGAAGGACCTCAGAATTTACAGTTTGAACTCCTGAGTTTTCATAAACTGCACAGATCCACTGACAAACAGTGCAAGGATCTGATTAAAAGGTTACTAATATTTCACACTTGATTTAATGATTTATCAGATGCACTTTTGCTGTGCATGACTGATTCTTTTTCATGTGTGACTATGTGGGAGTCTTATAGAAGAAGAGCTCTATAGTCTGTTACTATGTATTACAATTATCAATGATATGAAGAGGAATTCTTAAAATTAGTTTACTGGTTTCTTAAGGCATAAGGTACTTGAATGTAATTCAATGTCTCTCAAGATGTTGCAGATACTGAATCTGAACCCAGTGTGGCTACTTCTAATGATATGTGCAAGCTACAAATAATGCAATGTAAATTCTATTCAGCTAGCTTGTTTGTTTCTTAAACTGAGTGCTTTATTATCATTCTTTTTCATTAAAATGTACATTCTTAGCATACAAAGCATTAATTAAATCATCTTGTGTTTCAAAAAGTTCCCAGACTTCATGAACTGTTAATTAAACAGAGCTCAGGCTTTGGTTACGTATCCTTTTAAGCATTCCCATTCCCCTCAGTTTAGAGATGACACTAGGTCCCCCTCTTCAACCATGATCTCTCATGCAACACTGAATAGCATTGCTATTTTCATTGAATTCTCCCATTTCTCTGTAAGTGTATTGGAGATGAAGCTGGCTTGTAAAATGATCGTGTGTTAGAGACACAAAAGAAGAATTAAGTAGCAGTGCATGGTTTCTGGAAATATTCTTCTGTGATATTGAAGTGCATTACTTCTAGAAAGACAGGCAAAATGATTTTAAAAAGAAAATTCTATTTCAAAAATAATAAGTGACACAGCATTAGAACTTCAATACAGTGGTGGTAAACTTGTACCTGTGATACCATGAGTAGTAAATCCTACCTATTTCTAGTAATAGGCAGGTATTCTTTTTAACTCATTTATTTCAACACTTTCTCACCTGTCCCCAAACTTTCAGGCAAACAGCCAAGTGAGTCAAAGGGCAGCCTTGCATGTATCAGTTATAATTCAGGGCTTGTTTTCACACAAAAAGACTCATCTGAAGCAGCTTAAGGTGGAATGTGAAGTCAGTTATGTTACCTTCAGTACCAATGTGTGAATACTTTCATTCATAATAAGTGATTTTAAACTGAATAGAAATGGATTGATGTGATTTACTTAATCATGTTTATAAGACTACTTGGATTTTATCTTTCCAAACCTTCCTGTGTAACCATTTTTAAATGTTAGAAAGAGAGCTCAGGATTTGGTCATGGACTGCTTAGGGGCTGTACTAACATTGGCACAGGACTCAAAATGCTCATGTCTGGGGAGGTGGGAATGGTTTGAAATTGGGCATGCATCTTTAGCCTTGAGTGATTCATGTGATTACCTCTGGTTTTTATAACAATTTGCACACCCAAATTTTATTTGATCCTACTTGTTGTGCATTGCCATCAGCTTCCACTGAAGTTAACCCAGCCTCAGATTCAACAAAGGCATTCATACTTATCTAAAACTGTGGTTTTTTTACAACATTTCTGAGATGCATCTCAAGGGAGCCTTCCAGTAGTTGCAGATCTGGCTCATATGATCCCATAGATAGAAAAACACAAATAAACAAAAAACCCCAAACCAGAACTGGCAGTCTTATGGTTCCTGCTTGCACAGGAGGGTTCATGATCTTTTGTTTGTGAAGGAGATGCTCAGATTTTTCACACACAATGTATGGAATCACACTGTTCCTCTGGGCTATAACTGTTTTATATAATCTTTGGCTATGTTGAACAAGCTTACTACTGTGCTCATGAGAAGTCCCTTATGCCAAGGACAATGGAGGAAATGCTGTATACAAAACTCTGCCCTGGGAAGCTGTGAAAGTCACAATACACGTGATATTTCTGACACAAATCAAAGATAGGTCATGAAAACTTAAGCTGATTCACCTTTCACCTTCCCACTGATACATCTTGTCATTACCACGCTATCTCCACCACAATGTACCACAATTTGTTTCCTTTTTACCTCTCTGCATACAGTCCTTTGTTAAAAGTACTTGTACTATTATGTTTATTATTTTTCTTAATCTTTTGTGTGTCTGTCTGCCTCATAGCAGGGATTAACTTTCTAGGTTTATTTAAACTACTGATTGGCAAGGTGGAAAGGAGCATAGTCAAAGCAAAATATACTAGCTGTTTGTGAAAGCACAGGAGTTCTTTGGTGTCAGCAGCCTACCTCTACACTTTCTGTATGGGAAAAGGTTATTTTTCACCAAGAAAGATATTATACTCCTGATGCCTGTCAGTCAAGTACAGTACACGAAAAATGTGCTCCTGAGAGGCAGCAAAAACTGCCCTCTATTTTGAAATCTCAGAGCCACCTTCATTCCTCCTTAGTCAGAGTAGAGTACGTTCAGAACATTTGGTCTACTTCTGGACTGTTAATCCCAGACTCTCTGTTAGAATACGAAGCAGGACAGAGGATGCTTTCCTGCCAGAGAATTTGTGTGAGTGCCCATTGCTAACCACTATATCAATTATGTACCAGAGAAATGCAGATTAATGTTTCTCACCCTATCTACATATTATCTAGCCCAAATAATACACATAATAGTCCTAGAAGTTAAGAAAGAAAAGAAGTGCTATGATTTTCTGCATTTTTCCATAAGTAGCAATAGTTGCTCTTCAGATAATATTTTGTAATTCTTTTTTTGGACAGAAGCTAAACATTGTGTTCTTTTTAAAACAGATTGATTTCATATAAAGGGGCCTAGATGCTAACGCAAATGAGACCAAACAGGGTCTAATGCAAAGGAACCAAATTAGGGGAGGCCAGAGACACTTATAGAAGCAAAACGTCAAAACATCAAAACATCATCCCAGGCCCTCCTTTAATTTGGTGGCAGATTTTTAACACATTTTTCTCAGAAGCCCCACGAGGCCTTCCAGCACATAATTTTTTCACAGTAAAATACAGAAACTGTCAATAAATGCAAAATAAGCTCAGTGTGCAACTGCTATTTAGGCCAATACTGTCGATGAAAGAATACATGGCTGTGAAGTCCCTTGTGCATTTCTGCCAAAACCAGGAAGGGTGGCACCTACATTCCTCAGAAAGAACAGGGGGTTTTGTTATCTGGGAGTCTCACACTTACTGGTCTACATCATGTTCCTGCCTTCTCTTCCTGTTCATTTAAACCACACCCAGTAATTAGTTACTTTTCAACTTCTGTAGCATTCTTGGACTTTCGAATATTAAGGGAAAGGCAGCTTTTTCTTCTCACTGTAGTAGCCTGGCTGACTATGCTGAAACACTCCGCTCCTTTTCTCCCTGTGTGACAGGGACCATGGTTACTCTGCCTTGAAATGACAGGCAAGGAATGATGTGTTTCATGATACTAAAATACACTTTTTCACCCCTTCAATTCAATTTTTAGTAAGAATGGGGTCACAGCAGGGGTTTAGTGGTAAAAAAGGGCCACTACAAACCTGCTATCACTGCCTTTATATAAGTCAGCATAAGCAAACCAGAGGGTAAATCAAATTATTTCCTACGTGGAGATGTCATATATTTATTTCTAACAGATATGCTGCATACGGTCCGCCCACGTGCTTCAGAACTGACCTAGGGAGACTGCCTCCAGGGAAAGGGCAGCTACGGTCAGTTAACTGGATGCCAACTGGTAAAACCATCTTTAAAAAGTAATTGACTATGACATTAGGCAGCAACTAACCTCTTCAAGTTTCTGGATGTCAAATAGGCAAGCAGGCGGGGTATTTTGCAAGAGGGAGTTCACATTAGGATTCAGCTAAGCCAAAATAACTCCAGTGAGACAATAAAATCACAGCAAAGATGCATTTTCTGTATGAAGTTGTCAGATAAACAAGAGTTCAGCTGTGGAAGTTGCTCCCACATAATTCTTCCATAGCACCCACTTCTCCCTGATGACTGCGTGATGCAAGTTAAAAATGAGGGGAAAAACAGCTTTTACGTTAAAATGGGACAAACTCAGCCCCTGAAAATATATTGTCATGTAGCTCTGACATTCCCCTAATGTATTGTGGAGATCAGAAAGCAGATCCGCAAGACTCATGTTAAAGAGCCCCGTAACACTTTTCATTCATTTTTGTGGAAGTTGCAAGGCAAATAAGCCTGGCACTCTGAGAAGGGTGGTCAGGGAGCCCCATTGGTGGAAAAATTTCATCTGGTGATAGCTCGGTTACCATGAAGGTAGAGGGAGCAACCTCACTTTGCTTCAGTAACAAGAAATAGCTGCTAAAGCAACCCATTCCTTTAAGCAATCTGGATGGACTTGTTCTTTTCTCTGTTTTAGAGTCCTTAAATCTTACATGACTACCCAGAGAGGCATGTATGCTTCCGATTCACGTGTGAGCTTGAGCCGTCCTGGTTTGCTGGGCTGAAATATCATCAACCCAAGCACTGTGCTTTAATCCTCCAGCCTGAATAGCCTTAAAACCAGTTTGAAATGCAGTGAAATGACTTTGTCATCTCTGGTAGCATAACTTCAAAAGCATGCTAAGAGCTGGCAAAGACGCAAACCTGCTGACTCTGTAGAGAACATTATTTGCACATCTCAAGCACAATTGCATCTGTGTCTCCTAAATTTGCTTTTCACAGTTAAAGGTCGTTAACTGAAATTAGGCCAAAAGAAGAGTGCTTGCAAGCAGCAAAACATAGGAGTTATATCACATAAATTCTTCTTAAAATCAACTCAAGTGTTTCAAGTACTTTGAAGTCGTAATTAATGTCTGGTGTAAATGCACCATGTTTCCTTTTCTACACCAAAACATGTCTTGCTTCGTTGCTGTAACCAAAGAAAAGAAAATTAATAGCGTATCATCAGGAACATGATTTTAAAACAAAATGAATGTCCTCTTGGGTTTATTTTTCTTGGGGCTGCTTTCAAGCAACACACTGCCTTTCCTCAAGAAATTCTGAGCTAGTTTTTTTTAAAATTCCATTCAAATGAAATTTTCAGGGGCACTGAATTGTAAATATTATTACAAATTACCAACCTCACAACCTCTGCAGAGATTCCCAAAATTCTTCCTAGATTTCACAAGCTGAACTAACATCACTAGAACAGAATCCTTACCACAGGTGTGGTTGAAAGTGTCCTTCAAACGCTGTATCAGTAATTGTATGTCTGGATATAACCTCTTTCAAAAAACCCACTTCAGCACAAGAGGGTCTTACATACATTGTCTCATGTATTTTGGCATGTTCCTTCTCATATAGTCATTCATCTGCTTAAGCATTTCATGAATATGACTTTCATGCCCATGACAATACTGCAATGAATTTTGTCTTTCACAATAATTGAATTATTTGCATCTAATCAAAGTATTAATTGATTTTTTTTTCATTTTATAAGTATTAATTAAAAGCACATTGGCCTTGTCTTAACATATGTTATTGGCTGATGGTAGTTGACATGACAGGTGGGTATGCTGTTTTATGTCGCTCTTCTGTATTAATAGCTTAGAAAGACATCATTCATACTGGAAAATGCACAGACTTAAAAAGCAATTGCTATTTCAACCCTAGAGAAGATTCCATGAATACCCTACATTTAGCAGCCAGCTAATAAAATCAGTGTATCTGTTAGTGGCTATAAATAGCTGAGAATAGAAGGTCATGAATTAGTGTTGATCTGGATTCACTCTGTCGAACACAATGATCTTAAGAGAATGTGAAACTGCTGACAGTGCATAATCAAGCTCTTAGCTTGCAAATCATACTATTGATATTGTAAATGTTGAGTGTCTGTGAAATAAATAGATAAAAATAAATGTAAAAAATATTATGAGGCATCCAAATTGCTGCCTTTCATACAGTTCAGCAGAGATTTTTAGCTTTCTTTTTCTTCCCTTTTTCTTGTGTTTACCAAACTGTTACAAAACATATGCACTATTTTTGAGGAAAAATAACACAAGCCAAGCAGAAGGATCTATTCATGCTTAGAATGCAATGGCCTTCATTATGTTCCAGTTTGCGTATAAGTGACTGATCGAGAGTTAGCAGATGGTGTTTTCTTTCACCCTTTCGCCTTCCTCTTATTTAATTACTCAAACTTAGTTTATGTGCCGGTTCTATAATGCCGAATAAGCATGTATATTTGTAAGATAGTCACTTCTGTGATCTCTAAGTTCAGAAATGCTTAATCTACCCTCACTCAAGTATCTTAGACCAGGTATTTAAGCTATATGTCTAAGACCAGCCCAACCTCTTACACTTCTGTTGCTCTTGGATGTGTTTCCATCAAATGAACAACCTAGTATCCACCTAGGAAGCCGTAGCACCTGTGGAAAATCTGTCTGGTAAGTAATGTATTATACTTAAGTGTCCTTCGTAGCAGCAATAGCTGGCATTAGTAGTGGACAGAGGGACTCTGCAGGCTGCTTTGCTAGGCTTTGAGGGCTCTCCTTGGTCTGGGAGGGCAGTTTTCTAATGGCTGATATGTGGCCAGGCAGGAGGAAATCTTGCAAATAACGATGCTCTGGAGCTGTACAGAGATAACAGTGCTTGCATTTGACATGGTAATTAAAACACACACTGTTATTCATACATCACAACAATTGCATTGCTATTTGCATGACAATCCTCTCTTCTTCCTCAGTCTCTAATTTTATTCCAACTTCAAACATTCAAAACATACCCGGACGAGATTTACGGTGGGCCCTGACTCTTGTCTGACGACACTTCCTTCCCTCTAAAGTCAGTTCTGTTTCAAAACCAAATATTGCTCACAGCTAGTACCTTATCAGCAACTCTTTCTACCAGGAATTTGAAGTCCAGTCTCGGTTGATTTACACCAAGTTATGACTCCTGAAAGCCCTCCTTGGTCCAGAGCCTGATGGAGCACAGCTCAAGGGGCATCCCAGGGTGGAAGGCCCCCTTTAGCAGAAAACCACAACACAACAGTTCACTCGTGATAGAGAAGATTGACATTGGAGACATGAAGGGTGTGGGATGAATAGAGTCTCCTTCCATCTGCCTTTCAGATTCCTCAGGCAGGAACATGCACAGCTCCTAGGCCCTGTGTGGGCTAAAGACACAGTCACATCTCCCTTCTCCCCAGACTGCTGCCTCCAGTGCAGTCTGGCAGATCTCGATATGCAGCAGTTAGATGAAGAGGTTTTGTCTACCCAGACCGCTTTAACTTCACCATTCTGTCCTTTTAACAGCAGATCTGCAGGATCAGAAATTCAAGTACAAGTTCATTTTAAAACAATTAGCGAACATGATACTGACATAACAGGTTTTCCCCATTACTAGGGAGAATTCAGAACTAACACACCCACAGCAGCTAAATAGAGAAAGGACATTGTTTGCTGAGTGATGTACTATAGGACATCAAAGATACAACTAAACTGCGAGCCTTTGTATTGAATCAAAATCAAGAGATCATTTTATTTTCATCTTACACCTGTTTTAGCACTGATCTAAGTAGCCCAAGCAAATGTAATGATATGGAAACAGTGGAAAGATTTAACTGGCTGAAACTAATACAAATATTTGTCTCTAAGTGGCATGCATTGTCTGTATGCAGTACAAACGTCCAGCAGATGAATCCTGCTTGCTTCCATTTAAGGTGCAGATTCCTGGAATTGGCCAGGTTCCTTCAGCAGCAATGTTTTAATCTCTTCCAGGACATCTGAAATCCTGGAATATCTGGAAATTTATTATTTTGGCTTGCAACTTAGAAGGCTGAGCATGACACTAGTTTATTTTTCTCTTAAGGGACCTTTAGGCATCTGATAATCACTAGACAGAAAGACCAGGCTTTTCTTGTTTCTCCTAACTTCACATTATTTCTGAGTTAAAGAAAAGAGCTATAAAGATGGTGCTTTAGAAATGGCTAGTACAAGACCTAACTTCCACCCCTGTGAAATCCTCTGATGCTCCATTAAGATGGATTTCTGGGTTGTTTCCACCCCAACAGGGGTATCATGGTCCCAAATAGTATCTGTGATCTGGTTCATGATGGTGAAAGATGGAGTTTTAGGTTTCTTGCTAGGTTTATTCATGACACACTCACTGCAAGCCCTATGGATGGGCACTTCACAGAGAGTATGTGAGGTTCAACTCTAAGGACAGTGTTACATTGCACTAATCCAACAACTTTAGTACCTTTACTCCTACTATCTTACAGCGATGTGGCTGAGAGTGAATCAGGCTAAAGATTTTGCATATAGGTGATTCCATTATTTTTATGAGGCCCTGCAGGCTCTAATTCTTTGCACCATGTGGGAGCTTTCCATGAATACAGAGTGCCATCTGTGCTTGGGTCTCATTCCTTAAAGTAACATTTTGCTTTCTATTCATCCTTTTTGCATTCCTGGGGCTGAGCAGTGTGTGAGTGCGTTACCCCTTCCTCCCTTGTGTCACCAGAGTTCATTGATCAGCCTCAGGACTAGAAACACAGCAGAGAGCCCTGCTGTTTCCAGTAGCTGTTGCCTATCTTTTGAAGCAGAGATGAATGTTTGAGCCATAATGTATTCTTTCAACACGAAAGCGTTAACCTATTATGAAAAATAAATGCAAGAGATTCTCAAACTGGGAGGAGAAAAGGCATTGGAGCATCAGAAAGCTTGCACACCGTGCCTTTTGCTTCGGCTCTTGCAGCCTGAGCCTCTTGCATCTCTGACTAATTCACTCCCTGTTCACCGCAGGAATACTAATTGCCAGATGAAGCTCTTTGTGCAGCTAATGCTCTAATTGTTGCTTAGAAGAGGAATTGTCTCTTGCAATCATTTACTCCAAAGGAAACTTGAAACCTTATTTCCACAGTTGAGTCCAGAGAGCCGACGGCTAGAAAGCTACTGAAATTACCAGACCAGAGTTACTGGGTCATAAAAAAGCCCCGATTCTTTCTGAAATGGGTTGTTCAAATCCGGATACGTAACATTTTGCCTTACGTCACAGGTAAGCTGCGACAAAATTAAGTGCCTCGCGTCATTCTACTGTGACACAAAAACCAGAAGTCATCTTGTGGAGTTTCAGTATCAATGAGAATCCAGAAGTTCAGATATGTATCAGTCATGTTTGACTTACCAGCACTAAACCATGGAAGCCTATAAAAGCTACCTGAAAACAAGAAACATTAGAATAAAAAAGCACAATCTTTACATAGATAAGCTTTTCAACAGAATAGCTCTTTTGTGTTGCCTGTGTTTTGATCTATATCCACCTAGCCTGTACTTGAATCTAAAAATTTAAAAGAGCTCTTCGAGGCGCATGGATGCATACCTATTCTGCAGTACACTAAGGACAAGAGCACCTATCTGGGCAGAAGTTCAGCTTCTTCAGCTTTTTCAATGATTAGGATTTGTGACACCCTACCTGAACCCAAGAACATGCAAACAAACACACAAATGTGTGCCTGGAGTTAAAAAAAAGAAAAAATTAAAAACAGATGTCCTAGTTCCTCATGAGAAAAACCACAGATATGTATGTAATAGAGAACCGAACAGAAGTAGAAGAGATATGTACCACTACAAACAGGACAATAAACCAGGGCCAGATTATATGTCAGGATAAAACCAGTACAGAAAAAGTCACATAAGTAAGTAAGTATTCAGAGACTTTTTTTTTGCTGGAAGGCACTTCCTGGCCACCTTTCACAGCTTACATGGGACTCCTTAGTGCATGCTCTGCTGACTGTGATCCTAGGCATGGTAGCTACCAGATGTCATCCATTCATTAAGACTGAAGTGATCTAATGAAAAGCAAGATTTCTTAAGATCATTGGTAGTATAAAATTAAAAAAGACAAAAATATGTATAAATATCCTGCTAATATATTGGGTAGTGTGTTTTAGAGCTAGATACTGTATGTAATAAAAACCTTAAGTATTTCTTTACAGAATTGTTTCTTCCTCTCTGACCTACCAAACCTTCAAGCATTAGACTGATCTGATATCTTTTTTCTTAACTTTTCAAAGCTTGGTAATACCTTTAAGTTTCTTTTATGTGGTCAGGGTTTCTTCTGATACCACGAACTCCTGTGGTCTCATCCCAGATTTGCTCGGGGCATGACTATTCTCACTTTGTGCCTGTATCACCTTTGCCTCTTAACAAACCAGTGTCAATGTTCACTCTTGCAACCACTCATTTCCAAACATAAAACTGCATACTGCCACCGCACTGCAGGAACGAAGGGGGCGGCTGTGGAAGAAGCCCTGTAAGGACAGCAATCCTTATGCTTGTAAGTGCTTGCTGTCCCTGACCAAGAATCATAGAGAATTCATTACTTTTAACACTAATTCTGCTCTGTATGAAGTATGAATTACTGATTAATGAGCACCAATCTGTTCCAACTACATCCTACACCCCATATGGCATAGAAAAACCTTCTTAAAAATAAAGTTATAAAAAGAGTTCTACTAAATCATAGCCCACCCCATGACTAAAGTAGGGGTTTTATCTATAAACTCATGATTTATTATGTTTTTCAAAATAGTTTTAAAAGTGACTAACAGGGATTCAGATGCGTCTTTGGGAGACTGCCTTGTTCCCCAAAAATGGCGTTATCAAATTTTCCCAGACATTCAGGGCAATTATTTCTTCCTTTACACTAGATGTTGGTATTGAGTCTAGCAGGAAGAATAATAAAGAAGATAGATACACAAAAAATATTCTATATAAGCCAAAAGTTCCCTGTGTTGAAAATATATTTTAACAAATAAGGAGAAAGGTGTTCCCCTGATACTAATAAATGATGACAAGACCCCATTAGATGTACTTTCAGTAATGCAGCTCTGTCTCTGATGGCTTACAGAACACTTTTTGTTTTCCATTTAATATCCTCCTCAGCAATGCCTGGAGCAGTGTTAGTGGCAGTCTATGGCATACGACAAAACAACAGCTGTTAGAAAGAGCCTTTCTACCTTAGCTGTGCAAAAAGCAGTCAGAGAAACAAAGTAGCTGAAAGCTGTTTGAAGACCTAGAGCAGGCTACTAGGGACATCTGGAACAAGATACAGCTCTCCTGAGCCATGTCTGGATGGCACACAAGCCCAAGGACACCAACTGCCCTAGGCTCCTGATTGCCCAGACTGGGAACCTGATGGCTGTGTGTTCCCACTCCCCTCTCTTCTGCTTTCCAGGTCCCTGCCAAAGAAGCCAGGGCACGGAAAGAGGCAAGTTGGCTGTTACAGACTTCTCTTAAGCCCATGATGGAGTCCAAAAGAAACATGAACCTTCGTGTAGGAACTCAAAGCGCTCCTAGCTTTGCCAGTTCAGATACAGTCTTGATGTCTTGCCTAAATCATTATGCATGTGTCCTTAAGTTTCTGGAGGGTAGGGTTTTAAAACACCCAGACAAATAATTTTGGCATCAAGTATAACAAAAAGCCAGGGGTTCATGCAATAAGTCAAGGCCTACACAACAGTTACACTTGTTTTGAGTGAATAGGATCAAACGTGACTATTAGCAAAGACAAAGTCAGTTTTGCATAATATATATCTAAAGCAGATTAAATCAGCATGTAAACATTTACAGAGTATAAACCTTGTATACATTCAATCTTTTTCGTGTCAAACGTCAGTTCCAAAAAAATGGAAAGTTAGTGGAAATTCATATCCAAAGACTATTGGGTGTTATAACCTGAATAAAAGGTAGATTTTTATTCTGTAGTATTCACTTACTTATATACTAGGACTTACATTGTGGTTTGTGGACTGGTTGTGCTTTTTTGCTTCTGATTTTTTCAAAGGATAGAGGGTCACGAAACTTCAGTGTTTTGCTGTCATCCACAAGTAGCCCTTAAAATCAGAGACTGTTTTCTCTCTTTTCATGATTTGTTTGATTTTAAAAGGTATATCTTTGGTTATGTACACATATTCCATAAATGTTCCTTTTTCTATAATTGAAAGACCTTCAGGTGATACATAGATCATGTATGACTTACCCTGGACAGGGGACATAAGGTGCTTATCAAAATTCAGCCCTGTTATTGCCTCTCCTTTTATTTCTGTCCACTATAGTGAAAAGCTTTGTATGCCCTTCCAGTAAAGGAGGCAAGCCTGGCTAGCAGTCAGTGTGACAGAAGGGAAGCAGTGCAGCAGAAAATTGGATAACAGGATAAAAAACACAAGGACCACGGGAAGCCCATCAAAACTGCCTCCTCTTGTCAAAAACCAGACAAGTGACAAGTACAAATATGAAGTATTATTCACAATTCAGTATTTCTAATGATATCACAATTACATTCCTGCTTCCTATAGGCAACCACTTAACTTTTTAGGTTTGACCTTATAATAGCAAACCAAATGTGGTGTGACAAAACAAATCTGTGCAAGAATTGTTTGCAGTCAGACATCTGACTATACGGTCCCAAACTAACTTTTTTTTTTCTATTATTTTTCCTGAGAAAAAATAGTTTAAAGAGTATTGCTCAGACACCGATCTAAAAAACATGTTGATTTAAGACTGTGTACATAGTGATTCCAGATTATGCATCAGAAGGAGGCAGGCAATTTAAATTGTCTGCCAACAGTTCAAGACTGTGGCTAATTCATTACTCACACATCTCTAGCTGGAGTACTAATTTAAACTCATGTGTCTCATATTAATTGTAATCTTGTTTCAAAGTGACAAGATAAATATCTCAAGGTACGTAATATATTATGGACATAGGTCAAAACAAATGAGTGTCTAAAACAGATTAACACTAACTACATGCAATATGTCATGTTTGTAAATTAAGAAAGGATAAATTACATTAACATTTAACAGGCTGTTCATTATACTTCATCTATGCTTAGGCTTAAATACACTAACAGATACTTTTCCTGTATATAAGGTCTCCTTAAACAACTCACACAGAGTATTTCAAATTGCATACAAAAGCAGCAGTTCCCAGATGCTAGAAAGAACAGGACAGAGTGCTACAGTGTAAACAAACCTGGCACTCTGTTGTAGTTTCCTTGATTTATTCTTTTTATTAGTAGGAGCATAAAAGAAAAAGTCAAACATATTCCCGCTTTTCTCCTTCCTTCCTGTTACAAGAGTTCAACATGTTGGAGACCAGTGGTTTAATTTAAAAGCAGCCTTGGAGCTTTTCCTAACAAGCAAAGCTTTGAGCCAGTTCAATCACCTGAGTAATACACTGTCCTTACTGCACTTCCAGAGCTTTATGTCCTGCTACAAGTCCCCTCTAAATGCAAACCCTTTGCCGGGTTCAGCAACTCACAGAAATGCCTTTGAGAATGCTCCTAGGTAAAACCTAATGAAAGTGTATAGGAAATAAATATAACTGCGCCTGTGACTGAAGAATTTGACCTGTCAAGGAGAGTTTATTCATAATTCTATTGTCACAAAGGTGTGTTAAAAAGAAAGGAAGTATCTCTATGGTGAATAATACTCAGATATGGGACCTTTTGTGAAAATCTGTATGTGTGAGACGTATATCTGCTGTACGGATTCATCCTTTTTACCACCTGCATAAGAAACATGTTTTACAATCACTATTTCAGATGCTATTCAGCTTCCTGGTTTGATATTATCAATTAAATACTCTTTAAAATACATTTCCTTTTTCTGGGGACTATTGTCCCAAATGTGTTATTCAGTTGCAAAGTTGATTCCAAAGCACCCTGGATTAGGAGCTCAGCTTCCACAGAATTTATCAGGCAAAAAGAGAAAGAAGGATACTTGTTGTATCAGAGTAAATAAGTATTTCATATCATAACTAAATCTGCACTAAAATTTCTAGCTGTGTTAATTGTATTTCTGACATCTACATATAAACCAACTCTTGTACAAAATATTTCTTTGAAAAGCAAGTATGATCCCACTGATTCAGTTAATTTGTCCTTATAGCTAAAAATAAGCAGGTAGGAAGCCTTAACACAACTCATGTTTTAACCAATTTACAGAAAACAACAATAATTTCAGGTGGAAATCACTGATCATACTGATTTCATCACATAAACTGCTTTTTTTTTCACTTGTCAGGTAAGGATTCCATTGATAGAATGAATAATAATAAAAGGACTGACTTAATTCCAGATGACATTTTCATTCATGCAATTTTAGTCACTCCGATGACAAAGCTGTAAGACTACTTTCAGATAAAGAAAATCTGATGAAAATTATGTACTGAATGGAGCCTTTTCCGTCACTAACTCATGCTATCATATATCTATCTATTTCTGCAGAAGACTGCTGTAGCCTCATACTCTTTAATTACTGCCATTTAAAGATAATTTAAATTCCATTGCTTTTGCCATATAAATGTCATTCCTTTCATAAATAAGACCAGACATTAGATGTATTTGTTTTGATGTGTATGTCATCTATATTTCATACTTCATGTATTTCATCTCTCTCTTATGGCATCGTGATGCTTCTCACCCTGCTTTGCTCTCCACCCTGACATTTGTCAGTAGCACAGCAGCATTGTTAACACAATTTATGTATCAGTCACCAGTTGTCATCTCTTGCTATTTCATTTTTTTAGAAATCTACCTGTTTTCATGGAAATGTACAAATGCTAATCAGAACCAGCAACAACTCTAACTGTGGGATAAAGAAAGGAAGGAACAGAAATAGGTGGGAAAAATCAGACGTCATTGCTTACTAATGCAGATGTCAGCACATGTGCATGAACAACTTTCACTTACCTGCAGACCTCGCATTCTGCTCAGTAGTAGAAAAAACAGCAAAATTGAAGCCTTTGATGCTGCTACATACTAAACGTGGGCCACTGGTATTCAGTAAAACGAGCAGTTACCTTGGTGTTAAGGCCAATGGAATAGTGTCTCATTCCGCGTGTCTGAAACCCTCGGGTAACATGGCTGTGGGGATTATTCTGATTAGAAATACATTTGCTACATGTTTTGAGAGTAAGTAGTCTTTTGTAGACATAGTAGTGTCTGGTTCATGTGGAATCTCAGCTGGCTCCCACAGGGAAAAGATCCCCCAGTTCTTTTGATAGTTGATGGTTAGATTACCTCGTGCTAGTAACATCTGTCAGGCACTGGCTGACGCTTTCAGGAAAGCTGTGCCTCGACCACTATTCCTCATTCAAGCAGGTAATAACAGACTGAAAACACAAACTGACAGAAACACAAGTGCTAAGATCACATTTGGAGTCAATAACATGAAAGGCAGAGGGAGGGTCAGCACACATAGGAAGGAGACCATGGAATATAAGATGCAATAATTTTAAAACTTCCTAAAACTCAGTATGGGGTTAAGCAATCAGCAAAGTGTGAAAAAAGACATCCTAAAGTAGAGTAATTTTGTTTCTCAGTGTATTCCTTTCCACTTCTTTTGACTGAACTGAAACGTTGCAGCATTATTTTTTGTCATATCAGGAGAGAATATTTATTCAATGAACTAGAACTTACAGATAAATTCAATCTGAAAGAACAGTCTAAAATGTGCATGAAAAAACAAATGAATTGATAAATATAGCGCTTGGCAGAAGCCAGGCAGACATATATCTGATATGCCATCAGGTTATGATCACTGAGATTAAATTCTTTTATGAACATAGTATGTGAGTTGATTAATGAGGCGGAGCTGTTGAATGACCTCCAAAGGTCCCTTCCAACTTCATTTATTTTATGAATATTGATATCAAATTACTTTTGTGAAGCATCCTAGATCATTGGAACTGCAGAAGTAGCAAACCTGAGGGTGAAAATGTGATCCAGAGAGCAATCTCCAGGGAGTCTTAGTAGAAATTACAGGAAAATTCGAAGTTTTCAGGTTTTTAGGCTGGAACAAAAACATCTGCTTTGCATGTCTGGTGAAGCTGGAACACAACAGAAGGGGATATTGCCAGTGAGTGCTCAAAGAAAGCGAAAGATGGCCAGCAGAAGTCTTTCATGAACAGCTTCTTCCCATGTTCTCTTGCTGGATAGACAGACATGTGGAAAGAAAACCTGTACAGATTGATTTTTTACTTAAAAAATATGTTTTCCATCAAATGTTTCTTGTTATAAGTGATACTTCATTTCAAGGACATAGTCTGGTCCCACATTATTGCTGTATGGTCTCCAGAGAAAGGGCATTAAAAGGTCAGTGCCTTTAGTATAGAGCAGGGCAAATTTTTGCACTATTAAAAAATAATTTGTGTTAGGAAATATCAAAATTTTGAGTCAAATACCTTTCTGAAACCTGCTGAAATAAATGGAAATTGCATAATCTATTTAAACAGGCAGAGGGGGAGACACAGGAATCAGAGACACGTTTTGCAGCAAGAATGACAACACGTGCAACATTTTTTTCCCCAGAAAATTCTTAGATCTTGACATTTTGAAGGCAGTGAAGCCATTTTGCTTATTTGTTGTTTTTAGGAGGATTTTGAACTACATTGAGCAGATGCTAAAACAGATGGACACTGTCTTTTGGAAAAGTGGGAAAAATGTCTGATTAGAAAATGTCATGCTATTGTTTCTTTTTTTTTTCCAGCTGAATGAGCTATGAAAGGACTTTTCCTTATGTCATAATTTAAGGATACTATAAATGCTCCACTCCTCTTTTTCTAAAGAGTGATCCCACACTGGGTAGCCCCGGTCTCTGCTTTCCCCTGTGAAGCAGCTTTTCAGGGTGGCAGGAATCACAGCGGATTGTAGCTGGAGTCAGAGCAATCTCAAATCGGCAGGAGGCCCTATGGAGACGGTGAACCTGGCTCTGACTGGCGATAATGGCAACGTCTTGAGGGCTGAGTTGTTTGCTATATTTTGTTCTTTCACTACCTGGGCTAAATGTCTTCTTTGTGGGAACCCAGCAGGACTGGGAGAAGGGAAAACGAGGAGATGCTACTCCTCACTGCTTCCTGACCACTCCTTAGTTCAGGGTCTGGAGGTGGTGTCGCTTTTCATCCCTAAAGATCCCACATCCTTCCTCCTGGCCCTGCACCAGCCAAATTGTTAGCTGCTCAAAACTGGTGCATGGGGACATCTTTGTTGCTTGCATATAGCTGTTTCATCTCCAAATTCAATCAGCTTGAAAACGAATTTATATTGGTGACTAGTCTAACTTGTATCGTAGCCAAAAGAGTTTCTGTTTGCCCTGATACTGGAGTTGTATGGCAGAGATGTACCCATGGAGAGGTTGCAAATTGCGAACAGAGCACAAGGGGGGAAAAAAGGGGATATGTTTACTGATCTGAATTCTGATCTTTCTGCTTTTATAGATGACTCATCTCTCCGTGTTTCATCTGTAAATTAGACGATGGACTGCTCAATAGACCAGGCAATTTTTCTCAGGCTTCCCAGTAGCATTTGCTGATGTATCAGCTGGTGGGAGATTTCTCTGGTCTGCTTCCTCCAGCATACCAACCTGCCTTTTCCTTTTAATGACTGTTCTTTTTATTGTGTTCAGCTCTGTTGATTTCTACTGCTTGCTTCCAAACAACATGAGAAACAGTTGCAAACAGAATCAGAGCCCTATGAATAACTGAATGTGTGCTTGATTGACTGAATCAGAAAAAAGGACTCTTTTTAAGACAAGCTGGAATAAAAACCTGAAAATTCAATTTTATATACAGCGAAATACTTCACTCATGTCTAAATGGAATACTTTGTCTCATATTTTTAGGTCTCTCAAATTTAACAGGATAGATCTATTTTTACACAGAAATTCAGCTCCTACATGAAGAGTTGTTTTGACAGTAGAAGTGCTTTGCTTTTAAATTTTGCAGCAAGATGTTTCAACATTGGATGGTTTTGGACTTCTGTTTTTCTTCACTGAAAACAGTTAAAATGAATTCAGGAAATGCTTTGTTCAACTCAAATTGGTAATTTGGGGTGAAAAACATTTCAGGCAAAAGTATTCATCCATCTCCTGTTTGAAACAAGTTTGTTATGATGATTTAAAGTAAATGTGAAAAATTTGCTTTTGGTCCTAGCTTGTCCTTTGGCAACATGGAAACGTGCTGTGAGTGAATTCTTCTGATGATCTTTTTTGAGGCAAACCTGAAACATATCAGGAGTATGCCGTCTGGTGGCCTTATAACTTGTACAAAGTGAAGTGTGTGAACTTGTATAAATGTGAAAATTTAGTCTAACTGAAATTGTAGCAACAGCAACATGGACTGGATTTTAAACTGCTCGTAAAGTTGCTGCATGAACTGTTTAACAACTTCATCAAAAAAAAGGAACAGCTTTTTTTGCTACACATTCAGATTGCTAAATTCATTTAAAACAACGGTGAACTGACAATAAATAGACCACACACATGAGAATATTGGTGTCACAAAATGATGTCCTTGCAATAATATGGTCACGTTATGTCATAACGGTGTCAGCTGAAGACTGAGAAGTTCTAGCCTCTTTAGAGCACTGACTTTTTTATGCCAGCTTGGAAACAGATCAAAGAAATTTGCTATCATGTTAAGCACGTAACGCTACGCAACGGAAGAAGAATCTGCCTTAGAATTTATGTCTTTTTCTTCTGTACATTTAATTCTGTATAGAAATATGAAATACCCATCCCTTCTTTTCCACTGTGATGTGTATCCACAAACCTTTAATATTTTTCTTCTAGGATAAGTCATATTCTCCCTACTCTCATTCTCACATAAAAATTACATGGAAGAATTACGGTGTACCTCCTAACATATTTTTATGATGCCATAACCAAGTCCAACTTTTTAACAACTCCATTAAGCTGAAAATATTCATAACTTTAACCTTATTCTTCTTACCTTTGCCTCAGTATGGTCCTTGTGACATTTTTTTTTTTTTAGGAATATGTGTTCCAGCTAAATCCTTAATTCGATTTAAGAATCATACTAGTGGTGCTCATTCCACTCTTTTTACAGTCTACATAAATTAAGGAGAAAGTGTAATAGTCTGTCAAAAGGTTGTTCTATCTTAGAAGTGACCCAGATAGGGACACTGATAACTACAGGATTTCACAAAGCTTATCTTTCTCACACTATCTTTGTTATCATTTTGAAACAATGCATCTACCTCCCTTCTTTCTTTCCATGTCAAGAGTTTCTTTCATGTGAGTCACAGAAAAAATACACAGTCAAGAACTGAGAAGAAACCAGGAACAAACTACTGTGGCTGAAGCAACACACCAGACTAGTTACCCCAAAGAAACCATGGGAGGCAGTTGAAATAGCGTTTGAGCACCTTTAGCACAGCTCCCAGCAACTCCCACCCCCACCACTCTTCGCACAGCTGTGAGTTATTAGAAAGGATCTTGAACTAAACCAAAGAGCCCTTCTTTGGGTCATTTCTTATCACAGAACTGTTAACTAAGACCTGATGCTGCTGGAGAAATACTTATTACAAAGGAATGACATTACACTGTTGCTTGGTGCGTGACATAAGCTACGAAGAGTTCTGTCTCTTATCTGTGTCCTAATGAAAAGTTAATTTTGTATCTCCACATTCTTGCAGTCCTTTGGGACTAACAAGCAAGAATCTTTGTACATAATTATTGGGTTTATGGAATCTTTTAAAAGACAATTAGACTAAAGCAGATAAAATAAAATTTATTCATCTTTTAAAAATTAAAGACTTTTATGAATAATTACAAAATCCAAATATTCATTATATGAGAGAAAAAAAAAACAGCTTGAAGAATTCTGGAATGATCTGTTAAATCACCAAATACTGCTAAATTAAATAAGTGAGTGATGAATGTCTAAATTAATTCTAAGCATCCTTGAAAAACTCCTTTCGCCACAGGGCTAAAGTTCTGTGTTCAGCAGAACAGTAGGCACAAGGTCAAAAGTGAATTTTAAAATTTCAAACAAGATCTGTGTGAGCCCTGCAGGATTGAAAAAGTGAAAATATTCAATTCTGTACTCTTGTGAATGTTTAGTAGCAAAAATCATTCTCTTTGGTCAGTGCCTTAAAATGCACTAAGAAAATCTGGAATTAGACACTGGTAATGACATCTCTCCAAGACAGCAACCAAGAAAATAAAAGTGGAGTCAAAAGAAAACTGCTTGCCACAGAAAACACGCACTGCCAATTATTTATAAAACCAAGAAAAGTTCCCAAGCTGATCCCAAACCTCATCACTCTACTCTTTCATCAAGAAGCTGTATATAAAAAAAAAAGTACTTTTTTCCTTCCATTGTACAAGGAGTTTCCAATTCTACCATGCAGAGCAAAGAAATGTACCACATTTTTACAGCTTGTAGTACTGAGTCGTGAGGACGTATATAAATATTTTTACATGTTAGTCATTACTAGACGATAGATACTTTCAGTGAGATATATCCCAGCTGGTACACAAACAGCACCAGGTATTAAAGTTCAAAATCTTGTGTTTTGCATTAATAGTCAATGAAAGAGCAAAAACGTATCAGGTCTATAGTGGAATAAAGCATACAGTTGTTCTTTCAAGTCCCAGCATCAACTTAGTCAACCATGAGAGCCTGTCTGGAGCCATACTTCTTGCACAAATACTAAAGTGTGTGAGTGGCACATGACAGGATCTTATTTTCTACGATGTTTTAATGAAAAGGAAGAGATTCAGCTACAGAATAAAAGGCTGACAGGGAAACAAACAAACAAAAAAAGAAGTAAATATGGATCCTTATTAGGAAAAAAAGAGGCTTTAGTCCTCGTTCCTTGTAGAACCTAATCACAACAGCTGCTATTATTGTATGTTTATTTGTAAAAGAAGCTAAAAGTCCCCAGGTTTTTTAAAAGCTGAGATTCTCACCCTGAGGAATACCAGAGTGTGACAAGTTGCACCCACAGGTAGATTTCAGGGCTACACTGTGTGGTGCAGAAATTAAAAAAAATTCAAACTGTGTTCTCTCAGCAAACCGGCATGCTGTGGTTTTTTACGCCGGTCTGCATTGTCAGAGGAGGCTTAAGAAGCTATTAAGTAACCTAGACAGAGACCCAAAAGTTCATGAACTGATATTTATTTAAGTAAACTGACATTTAAAAGACAAATAGATGAACCAGAGTGTGTAGAGAAGCATTTTGGCACCATTTGCATTCTGCAAAACCTGTATCTAAAACCAGTGGGTTACTGCAAGGCCTAGACTGCAACAATTGAGTCTCAGAGGCTAAAGTACAGTGGCAGAGTTGAAAATTTCTGCAGAGTGTGGTAAAATATGTCAAAGGATAAAATTCATCTTTTGCAATTCTGTAAATACTTCCTTGCTATTATCATTAATATTTATATTGTTGTCTTACTGAAAGTATTTGCAACTCCACAATTTTCTTAGCTTCGAGAAATCAGAGAGCTGTGAGTTCTGAAAGGTAGAAAAATAGTCTTTACAAAATCCTCTGTTTCATTACACAAGACCTATTTTGCTAGAACAAACAGAGCATGTCAAATGTCATAAGAAGAAGAAGGTTTAAAGCTTTGTCTGGGAAAAATTTTGCCAAGCAGGAAAAGCTGGCTTCAGAATTTCATTTGTGCCAGCATGGTTGGTATCTGATCCAATTTGGATGGAAAGTGTCTGCCCAAATGTTCAGCAGATGGAAGGGTGGTGAGTAGTCACAAAAAAACAGGTTATTTCTATTACAATAAACTGCTTGGAAAACTAGGTATTCCTCCACTGCCACTGACAGATACCATTATAGCACAGAGTGTCTGTAAATCAGGTGGATTACTGTCAACCCAAACGTAAGGTCTCTCACTCTGGGTAGTGCTTCTCTGCAAAAACCAGCTGCTTTCCAAATGCTCTGCTCACTGCTCTCGCTCAGGGCTACCGCTACATCATAAGGAGTTCGCCTAACACATTCTGCCATCCCTTCAGAGCAGGGTAAAGCTCATTGATTTGAACTGGAGATTTTGCCACTGTAAGGACTACACGCCCAGGCCCCTCTGTGTTTCACTGTTACCTTGAAAATTTCTTGTATGAAGGAAGTATTTCATGGTACTGTTGCTGCTGCTTTTACTATTAAAAATAAAAGATACCAATGGGAAAGGAACAGAATCGGTATCTCTTTATTTTCCATACAACCACTTGTAATTCTCTTGGCATGAGAGCTGCCAGACACTTTGACTCATGCAGCCAGAGCTAATACATCAGTGTAAAAATAAGAGATACTGAGACAGCAGGAAGCGTTCCAGAAAAGCAGTCTGATCTTCACACAGCTTCTTTTCTGCTTTCTTCTACTTGGCATGCTATATTTTGCAGCTTCTGCAGTTCACTTTGCTTGCTGATTCTCGTGATAAATATCTCTGGTAAAGAAGAGCACAGCTCAGAGAATCTGCCTTCCCATTTTTGATACCCTGAAGAAACTACTTTTAACCCCACTGTCCTCGGTCCCAGACTGCAGTTGTGTCTTTGAGGTCCTCAACTCATATCCCATTTACTGTTGCTTAGTGAAAAAAAAAAGGAAAGAAATACTATAGCAATAATATAATGCACTTAAGCTGGCTAGCATGACACTATTTCTTGGATCTAGGCCATATCCCTACCACTGTTTTATACATGCAGTGACAATTGTAGCATAGGCTATAAAGTTGGAATATTGATTTAACCCTGAACTTCAGCATCTGTAGCATGCTCAGTTTCATGGCTCTTTCGCAGGCCAATTATACATAGAGGAAATTCTCTGACATGGAGTTCATTCCAAAACATCAGATCCATGTTTCTGATTTCTTCACAGCTGAACAGGGAGAAGTTTTATAACTTTTGCAGTTTAATTTTAATAATAATCAAATACTTATGTGCTATTTGAGTGGAGCTCCATATAATGTTTGTACCTTTCTAGCATGGTGTTCTCTGTGACAGCAGGAGGATTTGTGCCCTAGCACATATCAAACATTTAAAGCTTTCTGATACTGAAAGTGCTGTTGCCACTGTGATTCCATCCCAATAAGGTCAAGGAGGGATGCAAGCACGCTTTGGAGTGCAGCACCAAAGGTGCAGTGTGGTCATTACAAAACTTTCTTCCTGCTCCTGTTTCCAGGAAATCATAACTGGCTGACATAAAAATACTACAGGCTTCAGCTGTAACAAGAACGTATTTTGCAGGGTGAAATGTGCGCTACGACCATTTTTCTGTGCTCTGGCTGTCTTATGGACAGCTCCTCATCTCATTAGTTTTGCTATTCATCTGCTCTAGGAAGGGAGTTTCTCAGTGTTTGTATAAAGCTACAGCTACATTAGTGTCCAATGTTACTCTTCCTTGTATTCCTTATGGGGAGAGCAGCTGCCAAAGAACACACCTGAACCCTCCAAGATTTATATTCTAATCTCAAGCAGGCACAGAAGATCAGTTTTGATGTCCTGTGGGGCACCTTCTTTTTCTATATGTGCTTGTTCTTCTTAATATGTAGTCACAAACATATCTGTATTTAAGCCAATTCTTTAAATATCATGGGAATTAGATTGAGACTAGTTCCCACAGACCCAATAGAAGTGGAAAATTAGGAACTGGGAAGAAATCCAGTGTATATGAATTATGCTTCTTCACTTCCACCAGTTTCCATTTACAAAGAGCTAGAGCTGAAGATGCCACTCTGAAGACTGAAGAGTCTAGCACTCCAGCGAAACTCTTCACTTCTGTCTCTACTTTATTATTACTGGTAGTTCTTACAAAATTTTACAATAGTAATGCAATATGAATAATCAAGAAAACATTAAGCATTAAATTAAATATTACAATAACACTTGCTTTAGGAGAATGTACAGGAAAACTTGCAGTCCTCATGAAGTTATCCAGAAACATTTTCCCTGTTGCTGTTGGTCAGCAGTTCTTTTGTACAAGTGCAAGCACGAGGATTTATATTCCTGCCAAAATTCTTGAATATTACAATTCTTTACATTACAATTTTTGATATCCATAGAAATAGCTTATCCCAAATCTTGTTCATCTCCATAACTTCAGGATATCATATGTAAGCAAGATCTATTGAGCAGTGCTGTTTTACATAAGAACCTTCATCAAGTGTGGAGTGGTTTGTAGCCCACCAGAGAACTGTTTCTGTTGCAGAGAGCCTCAGGGGCAGCTTACAAGGTGGAGGTGAGTGGGCTACAGCCTTTGAACAGGTTCAGCAGCCCAGAGCACCTTGTACATCAGTGTTTGCCCTTCTCACTTACACACAGAAGGCTGTATTTCTTTTCAGAGCAGGCTGCAAAAGACATTGTACTTTCAAAGCTATCTGACTAAGATAATAGTTCAAAGTACAAAAACCTTTTGAAACTTATTCTTCTGTGATGGTAAAATATTATCTTAATCCTTTAATTATAAGTTGAGCTGGAGATACTGTTACCTCAGTTGAATCTGAAATATAACGTGTAAATGTCTAACAACTGCTTTTACCTGAAAACCTGTTGTCCAGTTTCAAAGAACCAAAAGCAATCAGAAATCTGTTTTTATCTCATTCTTTTTAGTAACAGTGTGCTGACATCATGATTACCTTTTAAATAGATGGTGTATTATAATGACTGAATTAAAGAAAACATTCATATTGTCTGTCTGAGCAAGACATCTAAACCCTAGTCTTAGTCATCTTGTAGTCATCCTTGTGATTCTCCAGATGTTAACGTTTAAGCTTAAAAGTCTACCAGCATCTGTGACACTTTTATGATACCCCAAGGCTGATACCTGCATGTGAGTCTCAGTGTGTTAACAGGAACACCAGAGAAAGACTCCGGCATGAACTGACTGTATGTAAGTTCCCTATGATATGGCTCATTTTAATCTGAACGCAGAATGAAAATAATCCTTCGTATATTTTCTTAGTAACACACTTGGTTCTTGTACAAATACCAAATGTTTCAATGAGTTTCCTCATTTTTATGAGCCTTCTAACTTCTTATTCTGAAGCTTTGTGGAGACAAATGTTAGAGCATTGAAGAAATCCCTAGTCTCAAACATCCTCATGTAAACTGAGTGACTGGTGTTAAAGCTTTTGTAACTATGGATCCTATGAAGAGTAATTTTTCCAAGATCTGATGGTGAAATAGAATCTGTGGGGCCTGTAGTCCAAGGGCAATGTAATATCAGAGGTGTAACATCAGAGGTGTAATATCTGAGCATAACTGCTTACAGCCTCTCATCTGAAACATGCCCAATGTCAGAATTCCATAGTGCTCTTTTTAGTTTGCCTGTTTACATTAACTAAATTAAAAGACATCATCAAAACCTCCATCCATTGTATATTTTTTTTAATAACAAATAACTACTATAAAAGATTTGCCATCACTGGCAACGATGCAGCTGCCCAGGGAGGTGGTTGAGTCCCCGTCCCTGGAGGTGTTTAAAAAACGTGTAGAGCCCAGGGAGGTGGTTGAATCCCCATCCCTGGAGGTGTTTAAAAAACGTGCAGATGTGGCACTTCAGGATATGGTTTAGTAGGCGTGGTGGTGTTGGGTGGATTGTCGGACTTCATGATCTTACAGGTCTTTTCCAACCTATGATTCTATGATTGTCTGAAAGTCTTCCTAGACTTTCTTCTAGAATTTACCTAGAATCACTCATATCTTCAGAAAAAAACCTGGGCAGAATATAGAGAAGATCTGTAAATTTCCTTCAGGCTTTTAGCCGAAATTTAGCTGTCTCTTTGTTGAAGCTGCTATTGCACCAGTATTTTTGAAGACAGCAATCTCTAGCATACTTATGATCATATTAAAACATCATTATTCAACTTCTAACTTGTCTGGAAATACTGTGAAATGCTTTGCAAATAAGGGAACATACTCTTAATGTATTTCCTACATATGTTCTTAGCAGGTAAAACCAGCAGTTTATACAAGCAAAAACTTTTTAATGCTCCATCTTTACAGCATAAGCAGAGTCCAGAAATTCACGGTCATGTTTACAGAAGCCTAGTAGAAGATCCCTATCTGAGAGGATGACAGGTAGCTTCCAGCACAGATCAAATAAATACTGTGAAATGGGTTTCAGACAGTAGCCAAGGACTCAACAAGATGCTGTGTAACAGTGTAGAGGGATTCCCCTGCTCTCCCCTGTGGATCTGTGTGTTTGTGACTGCACTGAGTCGTCAGCTAGTTCAGAGGCACTACCCAAGAACCCAAGGAATCTCCATGAAAAAGGTGGCATCAGAGAAAAGGGAGAGAAATCCCTGTCCTCTTCTGCCACTGAGATCACTGGAGCTGGCTAGAAAATTAATTGTATTTATAACAATATCTAGTCAATCTATTCCATGTAACAAAAAGGCCTTTTTCCTTTGAGTTCCTCTTTCTACGAACTCTGGGGGAGGGGGTGGAAGGAATGTCGTGTAGGAAGAAAAAGAGCCTATCTGGGGATCCTGGAAGCAGAAGGAAATATAGTCAGAAAAAAAGAGAAATAAATTTAATTTGAGAAGACAAAACTGCAACACAAAAGGACTGTGGAAAGAGTCTGTCAGATCTTTTATGGTAACCTTTGGAAAGTGTCCATAACAGCAGGCTCCAAGATGGGCTTTTAAACCTTTTGAAGTCTTTTTAATCACTAGTCATATGAGTTTCCCAGTATTTACTTTGTGAAATTCTTCTTTATAGTTGTAGGAGAGGACTGGTCAGGATACATGTGCAAATGCCTCTGAAGTTAACCATGCCAGTGGCAGATTAAGAGCTCTCATACCACAAAAGCAACCCTTGCTGCTCAGGCCAAAAGATATGATGATTCAAGCTCCAAAGACTGGTCAAATAAGGAGTATAAACGTATTTTAGGCAAGTCTTATTGTATAACTTAAAACTTCTGCTCATGTCTCTGCCAATGCATCCTTTTCCAGGAATATGAAATTGAGATCTTCCAAAATTAGCTTTGCATGTTTTTAGCAGCTTTTTACAACTGGATCTGACATTCAAATGATACCATAGCTGTTTTTCTTCACTGGGTTACTGCAGATTGACAACAGACTGAAAAACAGCTTTATATGGAAAGACTTTCAGGAAGCCTCCCAAACTGTTAACAATTTATTTATTTTTCTCCTTACTGTGGAAACGTTTTGGCTCTGTATTGCAAGGTAGCATCTTTAGCTGGTGCCACTCAGCCAGCCTCAGGCCATTTGGTTCTACAGGGAAGCTCTAGCAGCCCTCCAAGCAAGTGCCAGAAAGAGACCCCTTGAACACACAAACATTCACATTCACATCTTCACAGAGTCCCCGTTATTTTCTCAGGAGAATCAAGATTTAGACACTTCAAATTACCTGACAGGAGTCAGACAGGAAAGAAATATATGGTAGGATGATATCTGTGCAATCTATACCCATATCATGTAATCAAAAGCAGTCTCACAAAACCCAGCCACTCCTGGTGAACCAGCGCCCATTCCTACGCTGCGTGCAAAGTAGCCCTTTTTTTCCTCTTTTCCGCTGGATTTTTTCCCATGGCACCCGACAGAGCACTGGGCTTGAGAAAGTGTGAGAGCTGTGGAGGGGAGGAGCAGCTGAGTGGGAGAGGTTTCCCCCTCCAGATTGCTCTATGAGTTGTGTAACCTGACAGACATGTAGCTGATGGTTGCACAGCTCCTGCCTTGGAGCCAGACCAGAGCGAGAAGAAGGGACAGTTACTGTTTCAGTTCTTGTGACAAAACAAGCGGTGAGCCAAGATCCCCGAATGCCAGGTGCTGTGCAAAAAAACCACTACTTCTAAACCTAACAGCAAGTAGGTACCATACACAAAGACAATCCAAGAGGATGTAGTAGCTCTTTCTAGAGCTTTAAATGAGAACATGAGAGTTTTTATCCTCAGTTGCTCGAAAGGCAGATTTTGAAGGAAAAGGAATCAAAGAAATGGGCATATGCATAGCTCATATTTAGCAACAGGTAGTTAAAGCTGACCACAGGGAACAAGACCCCAATGATTCAGGCAACTTCAGAGTGAAAAAATTAGGCTGTATCTCAGATCTAATCTCTCTAAAGACAGGTGGCGAACAGACTGGTGGTTTCTGACACCGACCTCATGCCCATGTGGAGCTTTCTGCTTGCAGATGTAAAGACACTCTTGGCTTTTGCAGTTTAATTTCTGAGGGGTGACTAAGATTTACTTCCATCAGACTGGCCACTTTTCTTCTTTCTTAGCATTCTATGTATCTATGCATACCTTATAGGTTAGTAGTATGCTATTTTCATTTGGTTTTGTGTTCAACCATCAATATGTTGAATATAGTTCCTTTAAAGCCAGGTCTTTGAAAAAATTTGTTTCTCTAGAGCTTGATTCTTCTACATTCATGTCTTTCTCTGGGGATCAACACGTAATGTTTCCAAATATATTAATTAATTTTGAAGCTCTTTATTTAAATATTCTTATTTTGCATTTGCATGGAAACAATCAGTTTCAGTACCAGATAGACTAAGGCAGGGGTCTCTTCCCAAAGAAGTGGCAACTCCATTGTGGTGGTCCTGTTTCACGCCACCAGCACCAGGGAGCAGCTCAAAACTGCCTGAGAGTTGGCAGGGCTCATCACAGAATCATAGAACTATTTAGGTTGGAAAAACCTCTTAAAATACAATCAGAACCACAGGCTACTTGACATGGCAGTGACATGAACACCCTGTCTTCTCTGAGCCAGCAGTGGCAAGGACATTGGATCTGACCTGAGCTTTGTCTGGATGAAAGTTACTTCTGCTGCTGTCTGTCATAGGAAAAAAACTAGCTTTGCCTGGTGTCAGGAAAAGGAACTACAATTTAAAAGGTAAAGACAAAATATGTAACTAGTGGTGGGTAAACATCTTTAAAAAGTCAGAAGTCAGATCTGTGCAGACAGAAGATGCAGAAACGTAAGTTCCTGAGCACCTTTGAAACCGGAAATCATCATAAACTGTCTCCACACATACTCTGCCTTCTGTGTGACTTTCCAGTTAGGCAGAGCCTCTCCTTGCTATGCAACAGTCAGCTAAGCCACTGAATAAATGCCTTATTGGGTCTTCTTGGTTGGTTTGTCTGACGCGTCTTACTTCCTCTGCAAACTCTCCCCCTTGCTGCTGGGTCGCCCATGGCCTCTTCAGATCTGGGATGCATCACTGTATACTGGATTCTCTGGATTTAACACCAAAATATAGCCACTGACATTCACAATAGTGTCTGTGACCCATGCGCAGAAGCTTAGAGAAATACAATTTCTGAAGACAAGGAAATAACTGGTAGAGAAGGATCCTGCAGGGTACGAATAAGGATTATTGTGCACATTTTGATGAGGCAAATGTAATGAATAAAATAAGAAGGCACGGACGAACTTTTTCTTGCTTGATTGCCCCTTCATAGCTCCCTAATGATGCATGACCGTGATTATCAGAGGCAGATGGAAGAATGTACAGCCAATTATTCATCTGCACAAAGAGGATCATGGTTCAACTCATGGCTCCCTAAATGTCCACATTCACTGCCCACATCTTGAACTTGCACACTGGCAAGTAGGCGGGTGGATCTGAGATTAACATCTGCTTAGGGCACAGGGATCTACTTCATCCACATGTGACCTGAAGTGCAAATCATCGTGTCCCCTGGGACATATCACACCAGGAGCTGCTGGCTCAGAGAAGACAAGAAGTGCCATCAGCCACCTTCTAGCCTCAGAAAACACTGATTACACATCCAATTTGCAAGTAAAAAAAACCAGCGTAACTCACATTCTTCAGATGAACTGTACTTATGTGCATGCACATACTGAAGTACCCTGCTGAACAAGCTAGACTCCACTATGTGCTTAATAAAAGATATTTTCATTTATTTCAAGTGTAGAATGATTCCAGATAAATTTAATTTTTAGATCTTCTACCCTCCAACACAAAATTTTAGCTGTTTTTAATGACATAATTCCTATTAAGATCATGCATGCTTTTGAATGTTTGTTTACATATACTAATTCATGTAAATGTGCTGAAAAACTTTTAGATAAAACTGCCCCTTTTCAGCCAATCCGCAGCTTGCTCTGTTTCCTCAATAGCACTGAACAGTTGACTTTGAAGGTAGATATGAGAAAGGGAAGAATGCTTCCATGCTGAAATACTACTTTCATTGATATAAAAACTTGGAAATTTAGCAGAGTGCCAGAAGGTAGGGATAGATTCTAAAGCTAAATGCTTTCCAATATTTTCAAACATAAATGTCATTTAGATGAAAGTACAAGACAAGGAAAATGAAAGACCATCTGATTTCAATGCTGTCCACATGAAAACAATGCCACTCTTAAAAACAGTTAGCTGCTGATCTTTCTGAATTAGATCAGATGTCTTCCTGCCACTGAGGGGAAGGGGACTCCATAGTGCATGCTGCACAGTACGTGTTACAGAAAAAAAAAATATTGGATGAAGCATCTTGTATAAGCAAATAACTTATTTTACTGGTTCTAACAGCTATTTTTATAGGCAGTTCTGTGTTTTATTGGTTGCTTGGGAAGAGGAAGAAGTGAGATAAAAGAACTGTAGAAATAGACATTTAATGTCCCAAAACCTGGTTTCCCAAACTGTGTAAACTTTTTATACTTGAATGGATTTTAAAAGTTTTAAATATTAGTTTTTCAACAGAACATTTACAAGAAGCTTTTTCTGCATTTGGCTCTTGTGATATCCAACAAAGGGTTCACGAATCTCTGCTGCCTATCTCGGAGTTTGATATGTTAAAAAATATCGATTGATCTCAGGTTCCTTGCCTAATACAAGTATTCCCAAATGGAAATATCAACTAGATTATAGATAGAAAATCACTGGACAAGGTTTCTGGGGCAACCAGACAAAATTACACTAGATGAGGATTTTTCAAATTTCAGAAGGTGATGGTTACCCTTTTTCGGGTCACCATTGTGACACAAACACGACATCTCTGGATCAGCTGAACTCCTATGGGAGGAGGGAAGAAAATCTGCATCTGATTTTGAGGGTTTTCTCTTAATCCCCTGCAACCCTGTAGCTGTCTGTAGGAACTGCTTGGCCTTCAGCAGTTATGGCATTGGCTTGTCAGAGGGTACTTGAGCCACTTGCATCCACTAGTTACAGCCTGCTCTTCTGTTACTCTTCTAGTTACTCTTCTGCCTTGGGAAAACTGGTCTGCTGATAATTCACTCTGGTATGAAATAGTGTGCCCCTCTGCGAAGCCTTTTCTTATCACCTTGCAAATCACAGTGCATAGTATGAGAACCTCTGCCCTTGTCAAGCATACTGATGTGATCTTCCTGTGTTTTACACTGTGTCCTGTCACCCGAATGGTGTCAGATGTTTGGAACTTGACTTTCCAACTACGACCAAGGTATAGGTGAACAAGGTGAAACTACTTGTAGATTTTTGATTCGCATCTGAGGGCAGTGCAAGGGCTCAGGCGTATGCTGCTGCTGCATGACTATGCAGTTTGGCAGAGACCTTGCCGCTGCTGTCAGTGTTCTCAGCCCATTCATTCTCCAGTGCCATTCACATAATTTTTGCTGAAGGGCAAATAAAACTGAATTGACCAAACTTAAGCACTGGGGTTTTGCTTTGCATAGTTCTCTACCAAAACTTTTGGCTACCTTCAGTCATTGCAAGGAAAACACAGAAATCCAAACATTTAGTGTTCAAAAAGATTCCACAGCACTTTTTGGTGGGGAGAGGGGGAAGCAAGAAAACCCCAAATAACAAAAGAAAAAAACACTCTAAAATCCCAGAGGCATCAGCATAGTGTCTGGGTCAGATTTCAGGATTCAATTTATCCTTGAGAAACTAGGTTTACATGTTATCTGTATTCATGCTATTTACAGTACCAACTGGTAACATTCTTATAGCAGTGTGTGCAGCTATGTGCACTGCTGAGATGATAGAAGCAAAGGCATTGCAAATGCAACATAATTCTTAGCTATTTATTGCATTAGGATTACACGGTAAGGCTGGGAAGTGGAGAGGAATGTAAAAATTGTTGTCTTTATTTCCATATGCAACTCACTGTTTACCTTATGCAGATATAGCTATTGTTATTTTTCATTTCTTATGGATTAGTCAATAATCTCCCAAAGGATGGTAAACCACAGCAAAATCAATTTAGTATTACAAACTGCACTCCTAATGAGCTGAACATTCATTTCGGTGTTTCCTACTACAAGTCATTCTTTCGTAACAGGAATTCCCATGTTAAAAAAGGAAAATGTTAACTGGAAAAATACAATCTGCTCTCTGTTTTGAGAAAGACCTAAAGACCTTGAAGTCCTTGTAGAGTAGCAAAAGGATGTGGCTTCAGTTTCTTCCCATATCTGAATGTGGGAACTATAAATAGTGAGTAAATTGAAGCACTTCAAAAAAAAGAGAAAGAAAAAAAAAGTACGCAAGAATAGCACATGATAGGGAAATGGACAGGGACTTTACCTCTTGACACATGCAGTCCTATTGAGGGGATCTACCTTGATCAGAGCCAAGACGTATACAAGAAAAATTGCTTTCATGATTACCATAACACATACTTCTTTTTCTCTGTTTTTACATATTGCCTCAACATAAACTCTTTACTTTAAAATTGCTTTATAAAAGACTAATAGAAGTTTTTCATCAAGAGTCTCAGGTTTCCAACTCATAGAGACTCTGTGGGTCTTTTATGCTGGACTCAACAGGAAAATGTCCCCGGATCAAAACATAGCTACAGCAAGAATGACACACACCTGAACAACTCATGGCAGGTGAAAACATAAACCATACTTACAGCCTCTATTGCTTTCTTAAACACAGCAGCTAGGTTTGGATCAATGTGAGCTCAATTTGTTCTCAGACTGAGTGAAGCTGTGATGTGAAAACTGAAATGTTGGACACTTAGAGCAAGTGACCATTAACTTGGACGCTGAAAAAAAATCTTCCATGTTCTCTGTATATGCAATGTGATCGCATTTCTGAGGTTTGCCCGTATTTTTTTCTGAAATCAGCTCCTACTTTTACCCTTATTTTCAAACGCTGCCCTTTTCTTAATGTTGAATTCCTACAGTTCTACTTTTTCTGTTCCTCTCCTATCCCTTTAGATATAAAACCTAAACATTATACTTCAGGCATTTAAATCCAAAGCCTTTAATAAAGTTCATGAGGATTTAAATAATGTTAAGGGCTTGCTTTTTGTTTTCACTTCCTCTTGTCCTCTAAAGTGCATGCCTTTTCCACCAGGCTGATTACTTTTGAATTTCTAAAGGGCCCATCACAAAGGGAGCTCTGAGTCAAAGGAGGGCAGCCTTCTCCTCTTTACAGGGTGCTTTCTGAATGAAGACCAGACTTTGCAAGATGATCATTGCAGAAGTTTGCCCTGACAGCTCTTCAGGCAAGGGATGGATATCCATGGCCTCGTGTTGAAAAGATGGTGCAAATGCTGCCATTAAAAATGTTAATCCTTCCTAGCAGCTGAATTTATATAGGGAAACAGCCCCTGTGGTAGCAGGATCTCTTACAGAGCTTACTCTCTGGTGAGGAATGCTGACAGGGAGTTTTATTCTGCACTGCAGTGACTCTGCAGTGGAAGACCGTGGTGTCTATTGCACTATATTCAGAATAAGTTGGATTTTCTCTTCTTTCTTCTGGAGTGTCTGGATACTGAGGTGAAGAAAGACAGGTTCATTCTAGCTAGCTCTTACTCCAAGAAGTCGGTGTTTCTTGATGACTTAAGGAGAAGGAAGGAAAATTCCAGTGCGTGAGAAATCTCACTCTGTACAAAATCAGTTGGGTATGGGTATATGCATTTATCTGACCCCTTTGAAAACCCTGTCTTGAACTCATGAAGTGATCAGCAGTGTAAGAAAATGTAAAAAGATATTAAAAAGGGTAGAGATGTGTTCAACAAATTGAAACACTGAGAGTAAGAATCAGACTCTCCTTGGAGGACAGTTGTTCTGTGCTGACCAGTAAGTCACAGCCCATGTGGTTCATGCCTGTTTAACCAGAATTTCTTACTGATATGGACTTGATCACTTTTTTTGGTATTTATAGGCAACAAACAGAACACCTGAATAGGGATTGCATTGAATTAAGACTCTGGATAAATACTAGAAGATATTGGTCAACTATCAATCTTATTTTCACTCTGATGGAGCAGAGGAAAATCTACACTACTATAATAACAGCTATTTGTTCAGTGGGTTTACTTAATGGAATGATAAGAATTAAGAGAGAAAGTCCTGCTGCCTTAGCACAGCAAGAAATAATTCCCATGGCTTGAAAAAGGATCTGAGAAGATAAGCCTGCTAAATATGGCAATTTACTCGAGTATAAGTTCCTAGAAAATCCATATATTATTAGCTGAAAGCACTGAAGGCACAATTACCAATTAAGAATACGTGTAGTCAGATGCTTATAAGCTAACTTCAAGGACAGAACTTGTAGGGTGACACAAAAATAAAATCTATGATGTTCTCTTTCTCCGCATCATAATGGCTACTTATCAGTACAAGCAGTTCTTTTTTATTTGCATGAAGCTGTCAACTAAAAATAGTTGTATATATAATTAGTAGTCAGTAGTTGTGAATATCATTACAGAAGTATAAAATCATAAATATTGTAGTACTTATATTTAAACTCATAAGGAAGCCAGTGCTGTCTGTATATCTGATGTCTTTTTGTTTTTTTTGTTTTTGAAGCAGATTAGATTTGGCATCATCCTTTAATTCGGCACTGATCCTGCATGGAAAACAACAGGAGTAACTTAATGAGATATTTGGTTGCTCAGGTCCCCTGTTCCCTCAGTAACTCCTGTGCACAGTGAACAATGTGATACTTTGTCCACAAATTTTGAGTAAAGTTTATGATTCTTTAGAATAAGAATTTTGTTATATACATACCTGTCAACCTACAGGATAATTTTGGAGTGTATTGTTCATAGCCTTCTTTAACTCCCTGCTGAAATGAAACTTCCTTTCAGCAAACAACAATGTGCCTATGATTTCTGTGCACTTTCACTGAAAACAAATTACACTAGATGTAAGGCTGCGTTCTGGTTTATCACAGGAAGGGCTGTGCCCCAGAAAAAAATAAACTGTAATACATTCAAAATAGTCATACTTTTGGTGCCACTCACAGGGACATACTAGAGCATCTAGGGCAAACATCACTAATTTTGAAGCCAGTGCAGCTGAACTAGGAAGACCTGAGAGCCAAAGCAGATGCCAGTGGTGAGGTCTGCAGCTCAAGCATGCACCCACAAGCACGAATCCTCTACATCACAAACCAATGACTTGCGGGGGCTGAGCTGTTGACTCCCTTCATGGCACGATAGGGATTATTTGGCCAGAACACCTTGGCAGCTCCTGTTACAAACAGGCAGGAAGACAAGACCTGTCATCAGTCAGTCAAAAGAGCACTCCTCAGGAACTGCAGAGAAGCTGAAATTTTACATTAAAAAATGGATGACAATTTCCAACTATGTATATGAACCCAAGAATTTCATTTCATTGTTTGTCTGCAAAAGCAAGGCTTCCTAATCCTTTCCCTGCAATCATTACAGTGAACACAAATGTGGCTAATGTGTTAGTGTATGCAGAAAGCACACTGTGGTGTATCAGGAAAGAACCCCATAGAAACAGATCAGTAGCTAGAAAGCCAAACAAGCCTTCAAATTTAATGCAGCTTCACTTCTATGCTGGTGAATAAAGTGCTTTTGGTGCCCTTCAGATACCTTTCTCTAAACAGAGGTTCCCATTGTGACATTCCTGTACAAAGCAGTAGCAACATGGTCTTACTCTCTGTTTGATAAAGTTGCATGCTTCAAGTCTGACAACATTCATGACACCTTGCTGCTTATCTGAATTTTGAACAAAGCTTTTTTTTTGCTAGAACACAGTGATGATACATTATTAATTTAGGGATAAAACTGCAGGTTATCAACTGGTATTTTAGAAGATGCTCTCAAACACTGAGTTTTGTGATCCAAAATTGAGATTTCATAACAGTTAATAATCTAGTTAAATATTAAACATCATTTGCACAGTGCCACTAATGCACAGTCAGTCATGATGCAGTCTAAATAATATCTAAACAAAAATCTTATTATTTCTGCTGGGTGTATCTCATTAATATTCTTACTACTCCCCTCTAATTTGTGGACCAAAAATCCAGTTATTTTACATAACAAACATCAGCTAACAACACAAGTTTTTCTATGTAGGAGAGTGAAAGAATGACTGACAGGGAACATAACAATAATAATGGAATAATCATCTGTTGAATAGTTCATTCAAAATACTTCTCAAATTATTAATAGACCTTAACTGAGCCCTCTTATGGCAAATTTTCAGTGGTGTCAAAGCTATTATCCTTAGCTGATAAAAGACATCACATATAAAACACTGACTTCAATAAGACTTTGTAAAAAGAACAGGAGAAAAACTTGAAAAGATATTTAGGAACCTGATTTAACATGTGGTTTTTTTAAGATCCTGGCTTCTTCTTGACCTCCACGAACACACCTTTGCTGAAGATGAGAGTTTCTTAGATTTGGATTAGCAAATTTGATGGATTAGCTAAATCACGCTCTGGACACATCTCTCTCACGCATGAGCTATACAGAGAGCTTAGGGAACTCAGCTCCTAATTTAAGCACTTCCTGTAAAAGCCACATGTGGAGTGGGATTGATCATGCCTCCATTCATGATGAGGTGGGCCTTCCAGGCGAGGCACAGCCAGATAAAAGATCATTTTGATGTAACTGTGCTGCTGCTTCTTGACAACAGGCAGCCTCTGCCTCCCCTCTCACCTTCACAGTGTTCATCCCTACAGCAAAAAAAAAGAAACCTTGGGACTGTTCCCACTGACCCCAATGGGACCAGCAGGCAGGTTAATAGCAGCATCAAGCAAGATCAAGTTTTCCTTTCAGCAGCAAATAAAACTTTTGTAATACCTCAAAGACCACAACATCAAAAAAGAAATGCAGGCCCATGGAGATTAGTGACAGTACTGATTGTTGGCTTGACCAGGTCACCATTTCATCCACCTCTGCAGCCCAGTTTTCCTGCTAGATGAGGTATCTCCGTACCACGGAGAATTGCTCACTGTAGATATAACGTCTTGCTTCGGACCCTCACTTTGAACCAACCGCAGCACTTTTCTAGCTGCTGCCATGTCTCCAGGAAACAGCAGGGAGCTGAGGCTCTGATGCATACCAGTTGTGACAAAAAATGTTTCTTTCCCTTAGTTTGAATTTTTAATGTCCCATTGAAACCTGCTCCCAGATTAACACAGAAGTTACGGCAGTTAGTCAACCTTGTGGGAAGTCAGCGTTGTCCTCTGACTTTGTGTCACTTGATGGACTGAGTAATAGCTACTCAATTCTCTGCAAACTTAGTCATTGCATACTGTCATATATTGCAGGTTTTGTTATGCACTTTTTTGTAGAAACTGCTGAAAACATAGAAATTTGGTCTCTTGAAATTGCAGCATGGTTCATCTTCTCTGAAAGCATTTGCCTTTTTAAATTAATGGTCTGCTGGTGGTGGTGAAATGAAGCCTTCATTATGTTATCTACCACCTCTACACTGCTTCAAATCAGCACAACACCCCATCCTTCTCCTGAAATTTGCTGTCCATATTTTTGTTCTTGGCAAAATTGGACCGTTCTTCTATTATCTATTAAGCAAAGTTCCAGATGTGTTTGCTGACACTTAAAAACTCATAAGTAGAAAATGTTTTGCTCATAATAATGTTTACAAGATGAGATACATTTTTAATTAAAAGTAGCAGAAGACATTATATCATAGAAATGAAATAACCGCCTCATTGACTGATTTATTGGAAAGATTTAACAAGAACATTTTACTCCAATAATGGTGATAGCATCAGTTTCCTGTTTAATGTAAATTTTCAGAAATATTTAGCCCACAAATATTTCAGAGCTATCTCAAGCATAATGTCAAGTTGTTATGGAGGAGAGTTACCAGAAATAATCAGAAATACCAGACATGAATTACAAATACATCTTTTTTCCCTTTGAATCTAAGTTGGGAAAGTTAAAAAGGGTTCATTTTATTAAATGTTAAACATAAATTGGAAAGTGCAGATTGAACAAATGAAATAATTTTGAAGCAATGGTCTTACAAACAAACATCATAAACAGAATAACAGCCTTCAGAGATTACATATAATTTAAAGTTAGCTGCAGCTCCCATGCCATCATAATTTTTAAGGTAAAGACACATTTGAAGTGATATGTTACCAAATTTGAGGAAGAAAGCTTTTCAGTAAATATGAGGAATAAACTACTATTCGCGACTGATTTTCATATCAGTTTTCTGCATGTATTTTATTCAGGCAAATTACTGCAGTAGCAAAACAGAATATTCAGAATCAAGTTGCTGTCATGATCAAAAGGCTCATTAATGTATAAACAAATGCGTTACCTGAGTCAATGAGTTTTATTTGTAAAGGCTTTGTCTTTGTGAAATAGTTCATGCCAAATAAAGAAATAGCTACTTTAACCTCATGAAGGGTGAATCTTTCAGAAATTACAAGCTGATTGTACCCAGGTGCCATGTAACTGCATTAGGCTGATCTCAGTTTGCTTTGTTTAACCTGCCCCCACATCATCATCTGATTCTTATCATCGGTATTAAAAAGAAAAAAGTGGACAATAGTGAAATCTTTCTCACTGACTTTGAATCAACAACATCTGAAACGGGCATAAATTCTAAGGTGTTTTACCACATTTCTCAGCAGACCCTATATAGTGATGATGATCTTCATGCCAAATCCTTCCGTAACCAGCAGGAACATTGTACAGACAGTGAATGAAATCACTTGGGCATTACTCATGCTTGTATTACCAGGGCTGTTATCTCTTTGCAAGCATTCATTACTGCAGTGATTCAAAAATAAAACCAACTTCACAGCCTCCTTTTAATTTAAAAGAGATTAAATAACTATCTGTATGAGGAACATATCCTAGCTCCATAGTTATTTGTGCATACAAAACCAATTTAAAAGCAATAGAGCAAGCTGGCAGTGGTATGGTATAATAGCTCCTCATTTTGTAATACTACCCAGAAGTCTCGCTCAAGCACACTATACATTCTTCAGTGATTGTCAAGTATTTGAGTTTACTTGAACTATGAGAAATTTTGATTCAATATCTGCAGTAGAGACTGCGGGTAAGATGGAATGGTTTGCCGTGCATGACAGATCTATCCTGAGCCAATTCTTCTGACATTTCTACAGTTCCACTGTGGACCTGACAAATTAATACCCGAGGCAGGTTGTAACTTTGAAGTTAAATGCGCAATTATTCCAGTTGAATGTAAAATGTTTTCATAACATGAAGTGCCTGTGAGGCAGTAACTCATTTACAAGACTACAAGATAGAAGGTTTAACATCAGTCATGCAAATGGCATTTTAATCTTTTCCCATCCTGAACAGAAATACTTGTAGGGCCTCCTGGAAATCAGTAATATAGCAATCCTCAAATGCTGTCTTTTTTTATAATTAAAAAATCTGACTCTCCTACAAGATCAGGAGAACAGAACTCTGACTATTCTATTCTGTGTGTGATGTCAAATTCACACGGTTACAGACAACACCAAAAGATCCCAACATAGACGCTTCTCAACAATTTGAGCAACTCCCAAAAGAAAGCTAATGGTTGAGGTTGAGATTTTGTAGCAGGAATTTTTGGAACAAATGTAAGGCTAATCACATGTTATTTTTATAACTCAGTGCCTGCATGTTTGTATATACACAGCATATAATTATATATTGTTATATGAAACCATGAGCAGAGAGATAATCCATCCACCCATTAGAGTCACACAGACAGTAAGCAGACCTAACCCAAGAACTCTGTCACTCTTTTTGGTAGAGAACAGTCTGAAATCTTGTCCTCAAAGAAAAGGGATGGAGACAGATTTTGCTAAGAGAGGCTGTTTGCTTCATTGGGAGCCAGGACTATCTATTCTCCATCACTATTTTTATTGCAGCATAGCTAAATGGATTTTTCTGATTGTTTTGGGTTTGCTAAATTTAAGCATTCATTAAAAATAAGTTTGTTGTGCTATTCTGCATATACTGAGACTGTCTTGCAAAACAGTCCTTTACATCTACGTTTATTTGTTGTGCTGTTCTGCATATACTGAGACTCTCTTGCAAAATAGTCCTTTACACGTATATTTCTTTGCACAATATGAAATAGAGTTCTGATCCATTGAAATGAGAGGAAAATTCCCAGTAAATACAGAATTTCACGAGTAGTGTTAAAACCAGTGTGAAAGATGTCTCAGGGAAGAACAATACTCAGATGTAACAAATAAAAAAAAATGAAGGAGAAGCTCTTCTGTTTCCTACTGTCAACAGCAGTGTAGTTTTGCAAGTAAGTTCGGGAGTAATGAATTTGAATTCAAGTTCCCTGAGAGCCTTGTGTATAAATTCTCACGTGCATGTGCATGTGGCTTATGAATGATAGTATTACCTATTTTATTTATAAACTAGCTGTTACATTTATTACCTTGCTGTTCTAATTTTGAAGTGAAAAGGAACGGCAACCCATGAAATTCAATTCTTAGTTCACAAACTGCATGTGTATCACAGCTCCTTGGCCACAGATTTGTTCTTCAGTTGAGCAATATTTAGTAATGGCTGAAAACTCCATGTGAGATTCCTGCCTGCTCGCACCAGAGCTCTTCCCCAGGCTGCCTGTCGAGAAATGAGGGGACAGGGGGACCTCCACATCAACAGTCATGTTCAACAGTAATGCCAGACGTGAAGCTCTAGTTAACACTGAGTGAGATCCTGGCCCTGAGGAAATCAATGACCCCAAACAGATACATCCCCCTGACACATGTTCATAACATGAGTGTGCTGCTAAGCATGTTAGCATTAATGTGTATCTAGGGAACCTGGCCTATATTTATCAAGAAAGTATAGGCAAAGTATAGACTGTATAGTATAGCAAGGCAGTAAGCTGCATCTTAAAATACATTTGAATCAATTGCTAATACAAATTAATATGAGTCATTTCCTGTTCTATTACCAGTTATGTTAAGGCACTGTCCTGGAAATAGTTGGTTGGATATAGTAAATCAGAGAGGCCTTAAATTTCTACTTTAAACAAATACATCATGATAATCCTACAGAACCATCTTGGACCAGTCTCTCCTTTTGCATTTAGAGTTATTTGTGGAGTTATTTTTTCTTTCATATTTAAGAATCAGAAGAAAGTAATATTGAAGCAGATGGTCATGGCAGAACACTGATTTCAAATAGGAGAGTGTGAGTTCGCCTGCATTGAAATGCAGACAGGATAAATCAGGAAAAAACAGCAACCCTCTAATCGGGAATTCAAAACTTGCTTGGAACCGGAGCCAGTGAATGCTTGTGGGTATTTCAGACAAAGTGGGAACACGCGAGGTTGCCACTGGGAGCCCAAGTGGGCAGCACTACCCAGATGAGTGGAAATAACCAATTATTCTGGTGCTCCAGAGAGACTGCAGCATTGCCCCTGTCCCACTTCTGCTATTCCTCACAAGGAAGCGTACACATAAATCATGCCAATTTGTAGCAGCAAGTATTATGGCACCTGAACTGTTGGATGCCATAAATATTTTATTAAAATTCACAAATCCTTTTTTTTCTTCCTTTCACAAGTAGTATATAAATGCAGGTAAGGGCTACATCTTTAGAAAGAGTCTAGAATGAAACAACAGGAGTTCCCTACCTTCCAGAGGTGTTTCTGTCTGCGTGGCAAGTCAGAAAAATGTAGAATTAATGACTACAAAGTCACATTTCCTGTCTCACTCCTTCCGTAAAGGTCTTGTCACGAAGTCTGGATCTTGAGACATGCAAGATTTTTCTTCTGTGCCTACACATTTGTAATATATTCAGGTTTCTGCATACTACTGTATCACTTTCAAAGATATTTGGCCAGGTCAGTTCAGACACTGTGAGGAAAATATTTTAAAAGGAAGCAGTTTAAAATTATTAGAAAGTACTCTTTAAAAAACAATACTCTGTGTTCAACTTTGTGCATGTATTCACAGAGTTTAAAGCAGAAAGGGCCATCAGATACTGCTTTCTCATGACCTGCTAAACACCTGTTAACCCAGTGTTCGGGGGATTACTAATATGTGACTTGCGTTTAATTAGAATCTATCCTACTGAAGATCATCGATTATTTATTTGAAGCAAATGTGTGACTGTAAGTACATGACCTCCAAAAGCAACTCATCTAATGTTCATCTAAGGTTCATCTAGCATGTCTCATTTAAATTTGTCTGCCTTCAGCTTCCAGCCACTGGTTCTTGTTGTGGTTTTTTGTACTAGGTTAAAGAATTTGCAATATGTATTTCTTCTTTTTATGCAGCAACTATTTGTGCTTGGTAGTCAAATCACCTCTTTCCACCAAATAGGCTGAAATCTTTGCCTCTCTCATTCAAAAAATTCTTCTTTTGTTGTATCCACTAGTGTGGCTTTTTTTGCACGTTCAATGCCCCTTTAAAACATGGATATTGGAATGGAATGAAATGTGTCCGTATCATCCTTGTCAATGAGAGATTCAGAGTTACAATTGTTTCCCTCTCAGTTTCACCCTACATGTACATATTTAGTGACAGCATAAGCGTTTGTTTACTCAGAGCATATGGGTTTGTTTAGTTGTCCACTTTGACCCTAGTTCTTCTTGGAAGTCACTGCCAAGATATAGGCCCCTGTGCTGGGGATGTGGTTTGCATTCATTGTCCCTAGATGTACTGTGCTTTTAGCTGTATCTGAACACACTTTGCTTCAACTAGCCCAGCCCGTCTTTGTGGAGATTCATCACTCTGCCCATCTTTGGGTTACCTGTGAATTTTATTCACCATGATTTTCTGTGTACTTTCCTGTTTGTTGATGTGAATATTCAGTACGGGTAGGAATGGTTGAAAATCCTTGTAAACCCTGTGTAAACCCTCCTGCTTATGTCCCAGGAGAGAAGTCAATACCACAATGTATTAATAAATCACATATTAGATGGGCTAATTAGACAAATCTAAACAAATAGCTGTCAATAGGCATAGTATGCCGAATGTCTGACTGAAGCTTGTTACATCTATGTAGCTGCTTTTACCGACCACATTTTAAAGTTTTTCAGGGACTGAAATCAGGCTCTTGAAGTAATGAGACAATAAGGAATATTTCCAGAAGGCTGAAGACAGCTCCTTTTTTGCTTTGAGTCTCTGCCTATGAGTATTGTAGTGCTCCTTCCTGCTCCTGGCTATATGATTCCAACATTTCACTCTTAAAACTGCTATGAAATTAGTGGGTCACTGTAACTGAAAAGATTCTCTGTGTAAATGATGAGTAAAAGCCACCTGCAAAGGTTAGCTATCAGGTCAGAGCAGGTGGGAGCAAAAAGAAAGAACTGAGCATCCTGCAGTAGGAGGCAGCATGAATGACTCGTGTGTTTGCTAACACTTCTGGAGTTTAATCAGCGTCAGTAAATGTCTGTTTGAGTGGATTTAAACAAAAAGCCTTGCTTAAATATGATGAACAAAAATAAAAAGAAGGGGAAGCCCAGTAGAGGTCTGCAAAATATTTCACTCACTCAAGTCCCCTCTCTTCCTAGCTACAGTGTCTGACTTCCTGTCAGTGAAAGCAAGGCCTGAAAGGCACTGTCTATGACCAAGTGCAGACCCATAGGAGCACTGTGTCTGGAATCCTTTTTTTGTAGAGCTTCATCTTGATTAATTGCTCAGTTTATTCCTCTAGTGATGCTGGCTGAGCAATTTTTGGAAATCAGTGTCTGCAAGCCGTGTGAGACACACAGAACCTACGTATCACAGTCTGTTCCCAGCAGCAGTGTTGCTTGGGTAGCCCAGAGTATGCCTGAGGTGTTTCTCAACAAGGGTGAAGCTGCATGAGAAGAAGGAGAAGGAGGGCCACCACTGCTGAGAGATGGTAGTCTCAGTCTCCCCCCGCCAAAACCTTTTCCTTCACAATCCCATCCTTTTACATTCATTATCTACATGGTGCCAGCTATGATATTCTTCTGAACTGCTGTGAGATGCTGCAGCTAGCTAATCCAGCACAAAACTAAACTTGCAAAAAGACAAAGCAGGCTATTCTCTGCTGTACTGTTGCAAGTAGCTTGTAGGAGGACGTTGTGCGGGGGGCTGTGCAGAGCTGAGAGGCAGGAGCAGAGGCAGAGGAGGAGAGCAACTGGAACATCAGGAATGGGACCTCCCTCGATGGCCACCAGTATCATAGGTACCCCACGCTCCTGGGCTGCACTCCTGAGTCCTCCAGAGCCAGAATGAGCAATACAGCTCCTGCCCACCAGCCACCTCCAAGATGTGGGCAGCTAAACGCCTGCTTGGAAAAACCGCTTTCCCAGGGGTTATTTAGACTAGCTGCTTTCAGAATGTTTGTGTCTGAGATTCCCCTTAGTGACAGAAGGGCTGTATCTACCTGTTTCGTAATACAAACCAGAATGATTTGTCAAGCTCTGCCTTTTCTGAATCATTGTTACTAGGTTTTCCTACCTACTTGGAGAAACAAGACGTCTCCTAAGACTATTCTTGTTTCTGCTACTTTAAACATTTTCCAGCTTGCTAGTTTTCTGTCTTCTTAGATCACATTTTTGTACTCCACAAATATTTTTTTAGATTTCCTTTTTTTAATATGTATTTAATTTTCTCAATAAAACAAATGCTCTATTTTATTTTCTTGGAATGAATACTTCTCCTTTTCCTCATTTTTCTCAGATGTAAGACAGTAAATATACATGTGTGCATAGATCTCAATGTACCTTGGTTCAGCATATGCAGGAAACAAAATGTGATAATTTGTTCCCACATTCTTCTGAAAATTTCAGTTCTAGCCACAAATAGTATGAGAGTGGCATTAAAATGCCTTTTAAAATAAAAAGGAAAACCTCATAAACATCCACATTTGAATAGCTTCCTAAACTGATCAAATAAACACCTTTTAAAGAGAGCATTTATTTAACAAGAATCAAGCAGTATCACCTGCTGTATAATCCACAATTTCTAAATTAGTCAGTGTAGGTTTTTACTCTGTACTAGAAACCATGTTTGCAGTGGTAAACTCAAATAGCTGTATACCAAGTTAATCAGTATTACTCTCTTTAACCAGAAATTTCCAAGGTTATTCTCCAAGGTATTGAAGTTCCAACCTTTGGACTTTCAATTTAAGAAGGAGATGAAGAGGCATTCACTGTGAGATTAGACAGGGAATGATTTTCTAAGTGGACATAAAATCCATGCCTCATAATTTGGCAGGTTTCATTGTATGATTTACTAGGCTTTTGTTGGAGTTTTGGTTTGATTTAGGCTCTTGTTACTTTAATTTCCAAAATTTCTTATTCTCACAATTACTAATGTCATGCGGATGGAGAACAAGATCCTGTTTCTCCAGTTCCCACAGAAAAGTTACAGGGATTAAAACACATCCATGCAGGGAAACTAATGTCCTGTCTCCTGGGGTTCTTTTAAGCTGACACACTTAAATTTTCTTTAGGCTGCCAGAGAGCAAATAAACATTAAAACTTCTGGTTTTGCCTTTTGTCCTCTGTAAAGAAAGGAGCCTCCATAGATACTTGGGTTGAAACACTGACTATTCATTCCGTAATAGCTCTTTTATAGCCAACTGTGGATTATAATGATGTAATTACAGTCTCTTTAAGGCTACATTGTCTACATGATAAACTAGCAATTACCTGATTAGAAAAATTTTGAAGATCAATATTAAGCATAAAATAGACCACAAGTCTGGTCAGCCGTGCAATTATGGAACCAGTACTCATGCTGTTCCTTATCAAAATTTATCTAAAAGCAGTACTCTGTGCATGTGTGAAACATAAATTTAAAACCTGGCTATCTCTTTTTCCTTCAATAATGTTAAGAGTAGAAGATGTTAGTTTGGGTTGAAAATTGTTTCCTTATTTTGTCCATTTATTTTTAAGTTCATTCTAGTTTTACACTACCATAAATCCATCTTACCAATTGACACCATTGCAAAATGCCCCACTTTTAACCCAGCTCATCTGGAGGGATGGAAAGGTATCCAGGCTTTGTAGATGACTCATTGTTGTGTGAGGTCAGAGTAATCTTCCCAGAAGGTAGTTCTTGAATGGAGTATGCAAGAATGTTATTAACATCTTGATCTTTTTTCCATGTTATACAATCTAAAGCTATAAAAATACCAGTTTCACCATAGCAAGAACATTTCCTGTTAAAGAGAGATCATTAAAGTACTGATAATGCTGGAACCGGTGAGAATGGCAGATGTGGTGAATAATAATTAAAGACACAAAAATAAGCAGAAAGTTTCGTGTGCTTGATTGAAAAACATCCAGTAGGTTGGACATGCTTTGAGCATTTCTGTCCTGCCTTTCCCGTGACAAGGAGCAGTAGAGAGGTGAGGGGAGACTGGAGAACTGGATAAACCCCGGCACAGTGCCTTAAGCACATGAACCTCCTCCATTAGATACAAAGTTTTGAGGTTGAAGTAACTTGAGGTAATTTCTGCAAAAGCAAAGAGATTCTAAACCTCTTAGAACAAACGTGGAAAAAGTATTACGGTCACAAAAAAACAAAGAGCCAACAAGTTTCCCTCAACTTTCCTGAAAAACAAAACTCACACAAGTACAGAAGGAATTCAATTCACCTGTCAGGTCCAGTGGATATTCTTCAATCCCTCTTCAGTCAAGTATTTGTTGGACATGCAGTCACTAGCATCACATGATTGCAACCCACAGCAAAGCATTCAGGACAGGAAAGTTGGAAAGTTGTACGCTGGAAATAAAATCAGACCTTCTTAGTGTGGGGAACAATTTACGTAAAGAAGTATAAGTATTCTATAGGGAGAAAATAACAAATTGGGCTGTAATAACAGGGGAACTGAAGGAATAAGTGACCCAAAATTGGAACCAAGGTAAATGTATTAAAGGAAACAGGAAAGCAAGGCCATACCCACAGGAAGTAGAAAGGGCTAAATCCGGTTTATGATACTCTGTTTTAGGGTCTGCTATCTGTAGGCATGCTATCTGTAGGCATGAAACCTAAAGTAGCATAGGGCTTGTCCGAAGAGTCTGGCAGGGAAATAATTGCATGACCTAGTGACTGGCATGCCTTGAAGAGGGTGCAGGGTCTTGGGGAGTATCTCCACCCTGGCACAAGCAAGGCAACTGTGCTTCTGTTCATACTGTGTACCTGTGGTCTTCTGTGATGACGAAACTGGGGGTACCTAATGCTGACGGTGCTGGAAGTGATGGGGAAAAGGTGGCTGGGCATGGGCAGCTGGGGCAGGAGTGCAACAGCTCCTGCCCAGTGAAGTCTCTGGTATAGCTGTGGTGGAATCACCCAAATTTTACTGCTGGAGAAGTTTCTGTGCAAACACAATTTACTAGAACAGAGATAATCTCTGCCATTGTTTTTGATTTTCAGATCAGAAGAGTAACCAACATCTGTGGGAATACTAATCATCCAACACTCATGAATCGTATATCTGCATCTGATCTGGTTTTACTTAGACACTGTGCCACTGTTAACAGCTCACTTCTGAGAAGTCTCAGCTCACCGAGCATTACACACAAGTGACCACAGTATCCAAAAGACAGTGTATGTAAAGATTTGAAAGGGAAGTCTCTTTAATTCCAACTTCCTTTCCTGCACCTGAACCGTAATAACAACCATAATAACTGTAATCCAACTGAGTTTTTAAAAAAACATCACAGACATTTTAGTGATGCTTGTATGAGAAACTGACATTTACACATATGTTTTTGTAAACCAAAATCATACCAGCTTCAATGTCAATGAAAATACATGATCCTATATCTTGGGATTTGTCTGTGTCCTGGGAAGTGCCTGTAGATCTGTTCTTCAGCTAAACAATTTCTGGCCTGGATCTCAAGTTGTATTTGACAGCAGTATTTCCCATTTGTGATAGAAACAGGCTACTCTCCTACCATACCAATTTGTGAGTTCATGAACTATCAGAGGAAGTTTTCATGTTGTGAACATCTGAACATCTGTTTTTTCCCCATTCAGCTACAAAAGTACAGCTGGGAAAGGCATGAACTGCACTGCTAGTCATTTCTGAAACAAAAATAGATACAGTCTATGACTTCAGACTTTGGCTATGAGCCTGAGACCATCATTTAAGGCTTTCTATTCCACTACATTACATTATATTAATTTATCTAATTACAGGATTCTTATTTAGGAAAGCATTTGAAAAGAATAGAAGAAAAAGCACAACCTTTTCTGATAAATTAACATTCCTTTTTAATGGGCTATTTTCCAAAGGCGTGTAGTTTTTGTAGCACTACTCTTCAATCGTTGACTAGCCAACACATCACACACCACATGCATAGCTCCAAACAGCTGAAAAACTGGTATGCTGGTTAATCTTTTTCCTGGAAGTACTAATTTCTGGAAGTCATTTCACATAATCATGTAGCAGTTCAGGTGTGGCCTGTGCTCTCTCCTGTAAATTTAGCACTGAGCAATAATACACTGAGTAATAGTACAATAATACATAAGAAAAAATATCTAGGAATTGCTTATTATGAGTAGTTTTGAGAGCTAATTTCAACATGGTGAATAGAAGAGGTTCATGCATTCTTATGAGGAAATAATGGCATTAGGCAGCTTTATCCAGTGGAGACACACAAGGAAAGAGTGTTTTCCAACCCACCCACCTCTGCTGCATTACTGCTTCTGTGTCGGGGAGATCTGGGGATTTGCCAAGTGAAAAGGGTATAAGCCAGGACTGGGTTCAAGGAGAAAATAATTATTTTCCCGATGAAGAAAAGTTTGAGCAGCATTAAATCAGCCTAGAATTTATTAACTTTCTTGTAAAAACTTTCAAATACGGATGACTGCTGGAGTCTCACTCTGAGCTAATCTAACCGTGGTAACCTGACTCTGAGTGACCATAAGGGTCTTCTGCACAGAATGTCATAGATCTCACTGGTGTTCAGGCAAAACCTCCCCACTTCTGCTGAGAAAATCTTCCCACCTGCCAAAACCATGTGAGGAGGCACGTCAAATATATAGAAGAGCTCTCAGAACTCTCCCACTCCCTAGTTATCACCTGAACACTTTACTAAGTAAAGAGCAGCAATTTGGAGAAGTGACAAACACGCAGACAAATGTGTACTTCTATAAGCCACAGCACAAAGACTCATCAATGAAGGCACTAGGCTAGAAGAGGGTGCCAGCTGAATTTTTGCTGAGAGCCCTATGGTGTTTCTAAATTAGGCAAAGTGTAAGCAAGAACTGTCCAGGACTTTTTTGCAAACTAACCAAGGGAGAGTAATACCCCTCTTCCTTGAAAGACAACAACAGTCAACACTACAGACTATCTCAGTAGCATCTTGAAGTCAATATGGATCAACATGCAAAGGGGTTAAAATCTGGATTAATGAAAAATTGTTTTTCATTAATTCAATTTTCAAAGCCATTGATACAGCTGATCCTTAGATTACAATGAAAACTAAAATAATGTTTTCAGAAATGTAACTGCCTTTGACTTAGTAGTATTTACATTTCTAAAATACTTCATAGTTAACAGTTTTCCAAGGTTATGATCTACACTCCATTTCACTTTCAATAATCCTTTAACTAAATCTAAGCAATAAGCAAACCAATTTTAGATGACTGCAGGTGCCTTAGGTGTTGCTTTTTTTGGTATACAACTCACCTGCCACTAACTCTAGTGGCATGAGTATTTTTGCAAACTTTCATAATGATCAGTGTGCTCTCCAGTCTGAATCAACGTCTTCAAGCAGCCCCTGAGAAAGCTCATGCGGTGCCATGACAGCAAGCACTGGTAATATTCCTGTAAACACAGTTCAACAAAAAGATATCATATACTCATATACCAATAATCCCAATCAGTCTCAGTGTTTGGCCAAGATCAGATAAGGAGCAAAAAAATGGCTGGTTGAAAATGAACCTCAGAAAGAGAGGTGATACTAATTTGTGAAGGAAATACTTGAAGAATTTGAACATGTGATATAATCCTCTTCTTTTAATGGTACATGTGTATGAGCAAGGGGTTAAATCCATCCTTACAGACGTTATTCAAGTAAAACATTGGGCTCTTTATGGCTGGTGGGGAAGTGTCCCACCCTGACAAGTGGTGGCCTCATCTTGGATGTGTGTCTTCTCCAGCTGCCTGGAAAATAGCAACACATCTGGCCATGAAGCTGAGTTTTTAGGACACATTGATGAAGAACAGAGGAATGTGGTCCCCCCAACTACTCACCTCTCAGTGAGACTGTCCCCCTCCCTCCACCTTCCCTTCCACTCTGAAAAACTCAGGAAGAGGTTTGAGGTTGACAGCAGAAATACCTACCATAGGGCAAAAGTTCACATATGCAGAAGGCAGAACTATTCTGGAGTAATCCCAGATTACAGAACAAATCCCTGTCAAATAGAACAGCCACTGCAGACATCCCTGCGCTCCTCTCAAGTGAAAAGTGCAGCTCTGTGACGTATCTCCTCATATAGATGGAGTACGACAGACCTGTTTTATTTAAAAAGAAACAAGAAAACAAAAATTCCCCATTTTTTCCATTAGGGATAGAATGAAAAACAAAATGAATGGAATGTGGTAGATTCCAGTCATGTTACTAAGTACACTACTTAGACTCTAAATTTTCTATATATTGTGGTGGCAGGCATTGGTGCTAAAACTTGTATAATCTGATTTGAAAATCCACCTCCAAACAGAAAGTAGGGATCACGCATGTTTTTCTTTAGTGTTTTCCCATAACTGAGTTAAACCCCATTTCTATTTACAAAATGTGTGAATAAAACACAGAGCATACGAGAAGTCACCACAAGGGTGAAATCAGAACGTCGACCTAGATGAGAGCGTGGCAATCACTTCTACCCACTGTCAAGGATCATCTGTCCTTTCTCCTCCAAATCTTCCTCCTTCTGCTCTTCCTACCCCACTTCCTACTCTCCTACTGCTCTCTTGTTTTGAATTCTTCCATATGCTTCTTGTTTTTACAATTCCTTCCTCTTCTGGAGACTGGTGTTAACTTAGATCACCATCTTCAAATATCTTCTCTTGAAATACACTTTTTCTGAGATGCTTTCTAATAGGAAATAATAAGAAGTTGTATCGGCGTAAGACGGCAGAACGTGTCTGACAGTAGATAATTTTCAAGAGTTATCAGTTACTGTAGATAAGAAAAGAAGAATTAATTGAGTCTTGCTCCAACAGGGAATTATATTTTGCTGATTATTTAATTGTCCCCTGTCTGCTTACAGGAAGATAATAATATACTGATGAACTTCCTACATTAAAGAAATTAACAGTCATTCATACATACATTTCCAGACCAACACGTGACACCATTTGGAGATTCTTGATACTGATACCTCTGCCCAGACCTGTGAAACAAATGCAGTCTATGTAATTCAGAGGAGATTTTTTTTCTTTCTATTTCAGCAAGAACAAGCTGCTTCTGTCCTGCTTGCTCTGGCAAACAGCAACAAGCACCCCCAACATATTTCTCTGAGATATGAACCCAGTACAGAAGATAGTGGAACTGCTGGTGTCCTATTCACAGGAAGAAAAATTTATTAGCAAAATCCGCTTTCTGGAAAGGTATGGGTATATGGCAGCGCTGCTACATTACTGTACAGTATTGCCAGCTAATAGAAGGGAGAAGCTGGGTGGTGTTGGTGCACTACTGGAAACAGTGGTGAAAGAAAAGGGTGATGGACAGAAAATTAGGTGCAACTGCAGCTGTGATTAGTGAGATGAAAATATGCAAAAACATATATTGGTATTTCCTCTGATACATCTGCCTCTGTGGCTCTCAAGACTGGAGCATCTGCACAAGCTCTCCTGCTTTTACTACCAAGATTACAACAGCTGCTGTGAGAATTGCTTGATTTTCCTGCAGTGCAAATAATTAATCTTTATTCAGCCCACTTATTTCTACCAAGTATTACACAAGGTTTGAATGCCCACACAGATTAAACAGATCGCACTTCTCTGCGTATTTATCAGCAGAGTGCAATGGTATAGTGAATGTGTTTAGCTTCTTTTTGAATAGCCACTCTAGTGTTGCAGCTTGAAGCACAACAAAAAAACTCAAACAAATATTTCCTGAGGTTTTGAAAAAGTCCAGCTGTCTTTTATCAAGTTGAACTGCTCCTTTTCTGCAGCCTTTATCTCAGTCTTGCTGAAGGGTAAGACCAGGGAATTGCGGAGGTACCACTAGCTACTGTGCATGAGCTACAAGCACCATAACTTCTGCACAGCATAATTTGGACAGGGCATATCACATAGCTGACCTGAAAGGAAACACACAGAACTTGAACAGGAACTAAGCCTTGCTTGTTGATGTCATCTCTTCCGTGTGCTATATGTGGCTGTACCTTCTCTGGCCTCAGAGGGTCAGCCCCTGAAATCATGTTAAGAATATAACTGCAGCTTTTAGGTTATTTATTTATTTTAGTAGAATGGATATCTTGAAAACAGATGTAACCATATCTTTCTTTCCAAAGTGTTTCAACTCCTCAGAATCTGGGATACACTAACAGAAATTGCAACTGGGAGGCTAAAGATTCCAGACAGCCATCTGCAGCTTAATCACACAATAGGCCCAAGGGCATCTCCAGGGCCACCAATAGAACTGCCTCAGGAGTCTGTGGAGAAACCAGATGCTTCTATATGCAGGAGAAATCTTTGCCATTTATGACCCTGAGGCTTCTCTGTACTTGGAGAGGAATCTACACCAGGGCCAATATACCCACATCATCTCTCCTTTAAAAAACACATATTATTGAGAGACATCTCAAGTTCAAGAGCAGAAAATAAATTCATAAATGGATCAATGACTGAGAAATGAAATTGTTGTTTCTGGAGTTACTGCTCTAATTTTGTCAATGACTAGTTATATAAACAGGCAATGGAGATGAGAAGCTCCTCTCAGACCTCAAAGCAGCATTTGAAGCAGGAAAAGGTTCCAGGAAAAATTTGGACATGCTTCGATTCCTTCTACAAGCACACAGATTGGCAAGAAGGTCTCTCCTTGGTTAGTGGAGAATTTTATCACTGTTTGGTTTCAGTGTATGAATTATGTCCATTTAGTTATTAGGTTTTGTGCTGATTTCTTTATGGCTGCAAATGTCTTATTGTATGAGGATGATTCTGGCATTCTTGAAAAGAGCTCTAGTGAAAGTAACAGCTTGCTCCAGATTTCAGTGTTGAAAAACACCTATGCTGTATAGCTTTCTAATGTTCATTCTTACCTTTGAGTTTGCTTTGATTTTGGATGTTCAAAATCCAAATTTGCCTTTTTGCACCATGCGCCAACCACTAGGCTTCTACAGCTGCCTAATGGGAAACTTTAGTCACAGCACTGTTCATTTCTACTTGTTTAATTGCTACCTTTCCCCCCAGTATCCTCTGCTAACTCCTTCTCTCATACAACTATCAAGAGATCTTAGATGATGGCACATATCCTAAGATTCTTTGACCTCCATCCCATCTTTCTGATTCCCATTGGACAAACTGCCAAAGCTGGGTCTGGAAGATTTTTGATTTTTTACCTCAACAGCTGTGACATTGTCCATTAAAATACAACATTCTTTGCCTAAAATAGAGTGCCAGGAATAGCTCAGATCTGTTACCAAATTAGCAAATCTGACATCAGCCCAGAATCTTCTCTTTTTGAAGGAAGAGAATGTCTTTTTCATTTTACGAACTGCATCCGCACATCTTGTTATGTTTATGTTTTTTTATGAGCATTTTTGCAGGTTTCTTCAGCATAATTTACCAATTCATATTAGATCTATAGATCAAGAACAGTCAATTAGTTGTTTCCTTTAAAAATTGACAGGCATTGATTTCTTTTAAAATCTTCTGAAGATCATCTTTGTTATGACTGAAGATTGCAGCACTGCTGTTCATGTTTTATCTTCCAAAACATAGTTTTCTAAAAAAGTTTTCTAAAATAATTTAAGCTAACAAATTTCCTGCCAAAACCCCAATGTTGCTACACTTTTGAAACCACAAATTTAATAAAATCTCATTTATGAGCTTTGAAATGTTTCCTTGAGTAATGTAGAAAAGACTTTAATCCAGAAAGAAGTTGGTACTCTTGATTAAACGGAAATGCGTTTGGGAGCAAAGGAATACATTTGAATTGTTAGATATAAGTTCCCTCAAATCATTTCACAAGACAGAAATGTATAAACATCCCATCTGACATTTGGCTGTGTTGTATCTGACATACTGGATTGCTACAGGATCAGAGGCTGAGGAATTATCTCAGGACATATGGAAATTAGAACATCTTCGGATCCATATGGGAAACATCTCTGAGAGCAAAGCAGAGATTTACAGGCTAATGTTACTTCCTGTGTAAAAAGAAAATCCTTTCTTCAGGAATTGTCCTTGTCCTGGGTGTTTCCAAAGTTTTATGTTTAGTTAGGTAAGTTTTCCTGTGCCTACTGGTCATTCATCAGGCTTTCAGACTGATTATAGCATTTCTATTGATCAGTTTTCTTTCTTCAGTGGAATTAGTTGGGCTGGTTTGAACTTACTACAAAAATTATCTTCAAAACACATTATTTTTTCTTCCTTCCCCTGCAGTATCTTTGAAATGTTTAATCATGCAGAATAAAATCATTTACCCAACTCAAATCAACAGCAGACTAGAGGTATGAGAATATGGAAATGACTGATGGAGATTCCCTATGCCTCTCCTTAAAGGTTATCCTAACCACATTAGGGCTTATTTTGCGAGCACGTACGTAGGAGCATGTGAGAACCTGCCAACACCATGAAATTCAGCAGTGGCTGCTTTGTAGCCTCACTGTGCCCATACAGATGAGTTGGAGTGTGCGGGTAGGCTTGGCGCCACAAACTCGCAGGAGTGGTGAGCTGCCCTCCGAGCTCTCAAGAGAAGAGCATCGCATCTCCTCCTGCCACTCCAATGCCAGCAGTGGGGCCAATAACATCTGAGGGAAGGACTCAGAGTCCGTTAACCTCAGGACAATGTCTTTTGTTCAGGAACAGGCAAACACACACGGCGCAGTGTTTGCTTGTCCCAATACATGTACATACGTACATGAACTCTTTATTTCCCCAAATGTACAAAGACCAACCAGATCAAGTGCTTTATGTTTCCAAGAAAAATATTCAAACCTGTTTGAGAGAAATGGTTAGGGTAACTAGCTGTCTTCTGTTCTGAATCACTGTAGAGGTAGTGGAGGTCCCATCCCTGGAAACATTCAAGACCAGGCTGGACAGGGCTCTGAGCAATCTGATCTAGTTAGCGGTGTCCCTGCTCGCTGCGGCGGGGTTGGACTAGATGACCTCTAGGGGTCCCTTCCGACCCAAAACTTTCTATGATTCTATGATTCTATAAAAATCCAGGCTAAAAGCAAATTTATCTGAAAATCAACTACCCAGGCAGCTCCCAGGAAAATACAGCTTTAAAAAAATCATTCAAATCAATAACAAGATTGTCTATGTGGAATAAAAGAGAGATGAAAAGCCTGCAAAAAAACTTTGAAAACTCCTAAGCTATTTGGCATGAAGTAATTTACAACCCTTGGCTCTTAACCTGGAATCATAACAACTTGGCATCTCAATCCCGGTGAAAACCTTACCCTTTCTCTCCAGTTTAAGTGATTGACTTATTGCTGAAGGACAAACTGTAAAATTTAATGACAAATGGATTTAGGATACAATGCTGAAGTATCACCTGATGAAATAAAAAGAATCCTCCTTGCATTTGCACACTTGAGCAAATGTCATTCAGTGTATAGCAGTTAATATGTTTGCCTTTTTCTGCCTTTAAAACAAAGCAAACAACAAAACCACCACCTAAAAAAATAATTTCCATATGATTCAGGCGTGGTATCAATCTGATGAATGAAACTGTCCTGGTGTCTGGCCACGCACAACTGCCTGCTTGCACCAGCAGCAGGCAGCTGGAGGACAGCACTGCTCAGGCAGCGTTAGCAGGCAAATCTTCAGTTTGAAAAAAGCAACAGTCTTTCCTATTGCACCTACACATATTGAAGTTGACGGTGTGACAGTTGTCACCTTCGTGGAAGGGGACTACTGAGATTACTGGTGAGCACTGGAAGAAGCACGATGCTGCGGCGGGGTCTGTTTTCCCATTGCGTTCTGCTTCAGTGCAGCTGTCTGACTAAGAATAAAAAATGTCATCTTCACTTGCTGATAAATTCAACTTTGTATCTCAGCACCCAGAGAGGGAAAGGGAAGTGGAATAAATCATCTGGCTACCCAGTCATGCTGTTAGCTGTGCTATCTGCCTTCAAAGCTGAAGAAAGAGCTCCTCTCTCCCCCCAGAATGTTGGTGTGTTCAATAAGAAACAAATATAGCAAGTTCACCCTTTACAGTGTGATTTCTTTTAAATTGCTAGCACTCGTAAAGTCAGTAATGAATTTCAAAAGCTGACCAAAGTTTATTTTTCCTCACTTTTTGTACTAAAGAGTGTAATACTGCAGCACACCTACCTGGCACTTCTTACCTCTGGCTCTCAGCTTTAAGTAATGCTTGGTATCTGGAGGAAAAGATGCTTAGAGGTTTTTCCATCTAAACACACTACTGTACCTTTTGCTACATGTCAGGAAGCGCAGCATAGTGTTGAGACTATATCTTTATTGCTTGGGGCAGCATAGACTGGAGAGCAGCAGAATTGTGCCCGCCCTTTGCCTCCCTCCCTCCCCCCATCCCAGCACCCCTCAGGACACCTCCAACGGAGCCACAGACACGCCCAAGGTGTTGCTGCATCCAGCAAGGGCAGTGGCAACTCATCTGCCAGCAGCAGTGCCTGTCTGGCCTTACTGCAGTCACAGATGTCTACCGAGGGGAGCTTAAAATCAGCCTGGACGTGGTCTGTCTGCCTTCTGTGTCAGGAACACAAATGAGGAGTACTCATTTGGTGCAGCCTTGGTCCCATGCAATGCATACAGCTGTGTGGCACCTGGCTAAATATGCATGGCAGGGCTTGCTGGGCTGTACAGATGTTGTTACTCCAATAACACAGCAGCCGCACAGGATGTCCTACGGTCTACGGTTGCTCATGGCTGCCCTCAGCTACTCTATCCCCTCTGCAGGAATGGGGGCATGTATGAGGAAAGACTCAACCACTTGTGGATATTTGCAAGTCCATTGAGAAGAAGAAAAGTTAGACGCCCCTGCTTTGCTTTATTTCTTGTGACATGTGCATCACGTTACATCTGGATGTGTCAAAATGTGTTACGTCACATGATGGTCTGTAACCTGGTGCCACTGAACGTGTGTGTCAGGATGCAGATGTAGTTTACTCAAGACAGACTTAACATGAACAAAAGAGAAAAATTAAATAACAGTTTCCAAGCAGAGGACTCAGCAGAATTTGTTCTCTGCTCTGTGAAAGCGTGTCAGCTGGGCCATCTCTGCTAACAGAAATGCATCCTTGGGAAAACCAACATCTATTTTGCCCCACTTGTATCTCATCTCTATGAAGCGATGAGCTGAAGTTTATGAAGCAAGGGAGGGAAGGGAAAAACAATCAAACACAAGTAATCCTTTGTCAGTTCAAAAGATTTGGGATATTTGAGACTTTCTACGGCAAACTGTTCATTTGGCTGCATGACTCATGTATGAATGCATGCTTCTGCAAAGGGAGTTGTTCCTTCACACTCCACCTCTGCTGCAGTAATGTTGAATTGCTGCAATCAAATACACTGTGTTAACATGCTAACTTTTCATTTCATTTACTTTACATTATTTGGATTTTAAAACTTGAATTTTAGACATAGCCTGGTGCTTGTTTTTCCATTCAGCATTTTGAAGAGGAAAAGAAGTGTGAATTTTAAAAATATCTAAAGGATCCCAGTTAACCGCTGAAGCTCATATCTCACTGAAATAACTGGGTATGGGAATACCCAGAACTGTTGCAAAAGGCTGAATTAAATGACAGAACTAAATAGTAATATATTGTGACTGGGTTATATTTGTGACTGTAAATGGTAAAAACACATCCTTCTTTTAAAAGAAAGCCCAATATATCTCGTATATCATGTATCTACTAGAAATGGGAAGGAACTCTCAAAATACGATGTAGATTTTTTTCCTCCACTCACAGCGTTATTTTGCTAAGCTTCCAGAGGCAGCTTTTGCATGTGAAGACTCTCCTG